>Ga0209707_1000818_pt1 | contig 18275 bp, 14 predicted proteins | sample EN4Hudsemesocosm_FD_184630 | JGI IMG/M metagenome (GOLD analysis project Ga0209707, IMG submission 184630) | Methane-oxidizing microbial communities from mesocosms in the Hudson Canyon - EN4B Hudson Canyon (SPAdes) (version 2) | ecosystem: Environmental > Aquatic > Marine > Cold seeps | place... | reverse complement strand
CATTTCCAAAATGGTCATGCCCGAAAGATTTTCTTGCATGAAATCCGTTGCGGTTCTGAAAGGTACGGTTTCGTCAAAGTACTTAACGAAATCGTCATTGATTTCATTTTTCGGAATGAACATGGTAAAACCGATAACGATCACGCTGACCAGTGGCAATAACAACTTACGCTTGGCGATTACAAAATCGGCGAGTTTAGCCATCATATTGTTCGACTTTCCGTTTTCACCCTTCTCCTGCACCTTCACACGAAGCGGTAATACGGTTAGTAACGCAGGGAAAATCGTAATCGAAAATACGAACGCTAAGATTGCACCCATAGCAACAATGTTACCTAGATCACGATATGGAGGAATTTCCGAGAAATTCATACTCAAGAAACCAATCGCTGTAGTAATACTGGTTAAAAAGATCGGTTTAAAGTTAAGCTCTAAACTCTTTCGAATCGCCGTTTGCTTGTCGGCGCCATGACGCATTTCATAAAAAGTAGACGCTAATACATGAATACAATCGGCGACTGCTAGCGTTAAAATAATCGTCGGGGCAGAAGCGGAAGCACCACTCAAGAAAAAGCCCATCCAACCGGCTAAGCCCATGGCACTAGCAATACTCATCACAATGACTAATACGGTCGCAAACGTTCCTGAAATAGTTTTTAACAAGAAGCCAATGGCGATGATTACGATTAAGAACATCAAAGGAACCAGAGTTGAACCATCTTCCATTGACGATTCAGCGAACGCATTATTCAACATCACCATGCCTGAAAGATGCACTTCACTGCCAGGGTTTTGCGCTTCAAAATCAGCTTGTAACTGACGAACCTGGCTAACCACTTGCGGAATTTCTGCCGCAGGGTCTAAACCCGGTAACTTGATCGCCACATCAATCACAGACACATGACCGCTTTTAGAAACGATCTTATCCACAAGCTGAGGCTCAAAAGTAGCTACTTGGCGAATGCGCTCCAAATCCAACGCCGATAAAGCCTCGGCATCCATCACCAAGTCTTCGACAATCATGTCGTCTTCTTCCGCATAGGTATATTGGAAGTTCGTTAGAGAATCGACACGGGTAGAGAAAGGAATCTGCCAGCTAAGTTCGGTCAGATTCTTAAGTGCGCCTAGATGCTGAGCGGTGAAAACCGTTTGCCCTTCTACTTCATCTTTGGGTGGCACGATAATAAAGCTGACATTATCACTCTTGCTATAGATCTTTTGCATGGACTCGTAAGCCACCAGCTCGGGATTTTCATCATCAAAGAAGATGCGGTAATCACTTTTGAAAACCAGCTTCTGCGCGCCCGATGCGGCAAAAAAGGCAAAGGCTAGAAAAGCCAGTATGACCAAGAAAGGTCGTTTAGCGACTAATTGAAATAGCGAATCTCTCATAAGTCCTCCTACTAAATTGAGTTTTTAGGGGTTAAAAAGGGGTTGTTAATCGCTAATATAAGGTATTCAGAAATGAACGATAACTGGCTATAATTGCATAACCCATTCCCATTTTTGGACACAATTAGTAAAGTGAGTGGAATAATCACTAGGAGAAAGGCAAGTGAAGGTATTTGAATGGGACGATCTGCGCATATTTTTGGCTATCTTAAGAGGCCGCTCAATCAATGCTGCGGCTAAGTTGTTAGGCAGTAGCCGCTCTACCGTCTCTCGTCGCTTGCAAGCGATGGAAGATCAACTCGATATCAAATTATTTGTGCGTAATAGCGAAGGCTTCTTTCTCACCGAGGTCGGTGAAGCCATGGTGGCAAGAGCTGAACGGGTAGAAAGTGAAATCCTCAGTATGGAACGAGAAGTTTTCGGCCGCGATGCAGCACTATCTGGGCCCATTCGCCTTTCGATCTTCCCCCATATCGCACAAACCATCATCATGCCGTATATCGCTGAGTTCGCTGCTATGTACCCAGACATAGAAATAGAAATCGATGCCAGCTTTGAAAAAGCTGATCTCGATAGGCGTAATGCGGATATTGCTATTCGTTTTCAACATGAGCCAGAAGAACACTTGATTGGTCATCGGCTACCCGATTTTGCTCGTGGGATTTACGCCACCCAAGAATACATAAACAGCCATATTTTCTCAGGGCCAGAAGCGAACGCCAAATGGGTGGGTTGGTCGACAAAAGAGAACGTAGCCCATTGGAACAGTGACACCCCTTTCAGTCACTGTAAGATCCACCACACAGTTAATGAACCTATGGCACACTTACAAGCGGTGAAGTCAGGCTTGGGGTTTTCCGATTTGATGTGCTTTATTGCGGACCAAGAGCCGAACCTAGTGAGAGTGCCAGAACAAGGGCCGCTGAGATTTAACCGCGCCTGGATAGTGAATCATCCAGATTTAGTGGCTACTGAACGAGTTAGGGTCTGTGTACGTTTTTTACATGATGCTTTGAATAAGCATGCTACGGAGATAACTGGGGATATTAGTAAGCTAGAAAATGAAGAGAAAGAATAAAAAGGTAAACAATTCCTTCTTATTCTTTTCAATAAAAGTTACTACTTAGTAACCATTATAGAGTTTTCAAAGGTTAATTCGTTTAAATCACTTGCAGTGTAACGATTAAAATTTCCTGCACTATCTTCAAGTCGAACATAATCTATGGCCCAGCTACCGGCCTCAGCCTCCAGGCCAAATTCTGAGCTAGTTACTGTAAGAGTTGCTGAGTTTTGTCCGCGAAGCTGCTCATACTCACTGAGATAAACAGTTGTACCTGAAGCACTCTTTAATACAATATCTACTCGACCAAAACCAGAAAGGCTATCCGTAACCGTAACGTTAAAGGAAACGGTCTCTTGCCCAGATATAATCGTAATTGAGTCTTCAACTATAGAAAAATCGCTGAGCGTGGGCTCTACAATATCACTATTAATGTTTTCTACTTGAAGACTAGTTGGTAGACCTAAAGTTTGAAGTTCGGCTGAATCATAAGCTTTATAGTTTCCAGCGCTATCTTCTAAACTTATAGAATCTATGCTCCAGCTTCCGGCCGCAGAAAATTGATTAAATGCTGATGAATTTAATGATAATGCATGAACTTTATCACCTAAAGAAGCCCCATATTCACTCAAATAAACTGTTTGCCAAGTTGAATTTCTCAATAAAATATCAACACGGGAAATTCCTGAAAGATTATCTGCTATCGTTAAGTTGAAGTTAACAACCTCATTACCCGTTTCAATTACTATTCTATCTGGCATATCAATCGCTAATAGTCTCGGCGCAAGAGTATCGGTATTGGTATCAAAACCATCAGGAATGGAGTCACCATTTTCATCGATAGGTGATTGAGTAATATCATTTGGGTTAGTATCCAGCCAAATTTCTATTCCATCAGAAAAACTGTCACTATCATTATCATCGGTAAAATCAACTGGGTTAGCTAACAGGGCTGTAGGTGTCGAGTTTGCATCTGTCGCATCGGTTCCATATTCGGCTTCAACAGCGTCGGTAAAACCATCACCATCAGTATCGAGAATAATAACCGTGAAAGGTGCAATTGAAATAGAGTCACTAGGGTTCGCATTAACATCATATGCCGTTATAGAACAATCATCATAAAACCCAGCATTCAGTGAGTCTAACTCAATGCGATTAACGCCATCTATAAAATTGAGTTCCGTTGAGCGGCAGCTACCACCCCAACCTATCATTCCGGCCTCATTACTGGTGAAGGTGAGAACTGGATTTTGAATATAGCTTTTTCCAATGCTGCTTATATTGCTAAGAATTGGGCCGCTAGTATCATTAACGGTAAAGCCAGAAACATTTAATTCACTTGAAATATTTCCAGCACTATCTTGAACAAATATTCTACAGTTATCATAAAAACCGGCAGCCAGTACATTAAAGGTGATCGTGTTTGTTCCTTCATTTGCCATCATTGTACTAGATGAGCAGGCCCCAACATAACTAATAGTACCCGCTTCAGAACTATTGAAAGAATAACTAGGAGTATAAGTATTCACGGCACCAATCATGGACGATTCAGATAAATCAGGGGCAGTAGTATCTTCATTACTCACATTATCTGAAAAGATAAATGTTCCCTGAATATGTTCACAGCCTGCAACTAAACTTTCTGCAGTCCTAAGACCTGCTTCATCCGGATAATAAACAGTATTTATTCTACTGATTTCGCCGCCAGGCATACGCTGACACGTACCTAAAGAAGTATCTCTTGAACAGCTACTTTCAATACCGCCAATACCAACAATTTGACTTTGTCCTGCTTGAGTAGAAGATATATATTCTGTACATGCAATAGCATCTTGCTGAGTAATATAAGTACGTTCAACAACAATTTCAGGCTCACTAGGGCCTGTATCTGGACCTGTTTCTGCAAAAATAAACGTTCCCTGAATATGTTCACAGCCTGCTACTAAACTTTCAGCGGTCCTAAGACCTGCTTCATCCGGATAATAAACAGTATTTATTCTACTGATCTCGCCGCCAGGCATACGCTGACACGTACCTAAAGAAGTATCTCTTGAACAGCTACTTTCAATACCGCCAATACCAACAATTTGATTTTGTCCTGCTTGAGTAGAAGATATATATTCTGTACATGCAATAGCATCTTGCTGAGTAATATAAGTACGTTCAACAACAATTTCAGGCTCACTAGGGCCTGTATCTGGACCTGTTTCTGCAAAAATAAACGTTCCCTGAATATGTTCACAACCTGCTGCCAAACTTTCAGCGCTTCTAAGGCCATCTTCATCTGGGTAATACACAGTATTAATCGAGCTGATCTCACCACCAGGTATACGCTGGCAAGTTCCTAAAGATACCTCTCTAGCGCAGCGACCTTCAATACCACCAATACTAATAATTTGATTTTGTCCTGCTTGAGTAGAAGATACATATTCAGTACATGCAATAGCATCTTGCTGAGTAATATAAGTACGTTCAATTACAGTACCTGAATTTCCATCGATATTAGGGTCAGTAATGGTGAAACTGCCTTGTGATTGCTCACAAACAGCTTTTAAGCTTTGCACTGAGCTAGCACCGGCTGCATTCTTATAAAAGATCGTATTAAAGGTATAAGAATATTCAAATGAAGCTTGCTGGCATGACCCTAACGTTTCGGATTGTGAACAAAACCCTTCTGTTCCGCCTTGAGAGAGTATTTGATATTCATCATCTTGAGAGTATGCAGTGAATTCGATGCACGCTAGATCGTTATTAGACAGACTAAATGTACGAGGATTATACGACTGACCTTCAGATTCTGTACCTGAAGCACCACCACAGGCTGCCAATATGCTCGTTAATAGGGTAAGAAGGGATATACGAAAGAACATAAAAATTCCATTTCAATTAATTATTAAATTACTCAGGAGCAATTTTGCGCGGAATATAACAAATTCTAGCCATATGGTAAATGTAAGTTCTCTAAACGTTGATGTTAATTATTAATAGGCCTATTTATCATTTACCGCGAGCATAACCATTCGATAAACGACATGAGTAGAATTTTCTCGGCAATATTATTTTGATTCAGCAGCGCATTAACACCATTCTAGAGCCCTTCTTGTTGACAATTATGCGACTAAATAATAACCTTCCCGAACTTTGGAATCAGCCTCAGATAACGGACCTATTGTGCATATAATTAAAACTCTATTAGCAGTACTTACTCTTTCATTATCCTCATTCTGTTATTCTTATACTGACTTTTATGAAGTCACATTGTTTGATAACGTCGACAAACTTGATGACAATAAAGGTTGGTATATCGGCTCTTTATTTGGCAATGGTAAATACAATTATAACGGTGGAAGTGATGATGCTTTTGCTAGTGGTGGATACTAGGGGGTCAATTTTATTGAAGCTCTTGGATTAGAAAGCTCGATTGTTAGCACCAACGATGATACTAATGGGGTGAAGCACTCTTTCCTCGTATTTACCATTACGCCTAAAATTAATATTCAGTTTCATCGCCGCTTCTCTCTATACCTAAAAGGCGGCCTATCTCTATCGCATCAAACAGCTGACTTTGGCGGTGACGACATTCCTAGCTGGTCAGGCTCTATTCCAACCTATGGGCTGGGTGGTGAATTTAGAATCGTTGCAGGATTAGAAGCACGTTTATCTTATGATAAAATGAAAGGCAAGCTAGCATTTAATGAAACTTCATCTGATAGTACCTATACCGATTCTGAAATTGATCTAGACCTAATAACTTTAGGTATTCAATACCAATTTTAATTCTTCTTACAATCTGGTTTGATAAACTAGCTCTGATTTAATGCTAGCTAGTCAAATTACAATGCAATAAATAAAGCAGTAGCGGAAATTTCTGGCAACTGCTTTATCCCACCATTTTTGCTCATCACTAGTTTAAAATTCAATCGTTTACTCCTGATGCCATATTTTAATTCATTAGAAGCTCATTCTAATCTAATTAAATAATCTACACACAACGAGTCAGTATATCGTTCGCCATGGCTTCAATGAGCCTTTCTTCACGTCTATTGGAATCGCTAAACTAGCTAATCGATAGATCATAGGCAGAAGTAAGCATGATGAATAAATCTTTTCCGACATTAATAACGTTATTCGGCGTATTGGCCTTATCAATAGCGCTAGAAGGCTGTGGTGCAGATAACGATTCAATAAAGTCTGAAAGCAATCAAGAAAATCTAGAGGCCGGAGATAAGGATGTTAATACACTGCCAGCTAATGAGTTTGATCACACTGTATTATTAAAAGAAAACCAGCCAATTACTTCACCTTTAACGTCTTTAGGTACAGAGCTAGATGATCTCGGCTATGTGCTGCAATTACAATCTAATGGCTTCCCTAACATTATTAATAAAGTCACCCTAACTAACGGCGACATCATAACGAATCACTCAGAAATAGAAGAACTTTTTATTTTATTTATTGACCCTCAAACGGGAGAAGTTGAAATTAAAGTTAATAAAAATTTCGACTTTGAACTAAGTGCCAGTACCTATCAACTCGATATATCATTAGGTACCGAAAGCATTACCGTGCTGGTTAAACTATTCGATATTCAAACCGGCAGCGCTGAAGAACCCCTTAAAATAAGCAGTTACAATGAACTCAAGAGCTTCTTCAGTGGACAATATATGAGTGAAAATATTGGCCATGATGTCATTGAATTATCAAACCCTGACAGCAGTTCACATAATGTCGATAATCTACACATCCAATTAGACAGAGATATTGACGCCAGCAGTAGCGCTAATGACCCATGGGTAGGCCATGAACTTCATGGTGAATTTAATGGTGATTCCTACGTTATTAATAATTTAACCACCGCCATAGGAAAAGGTTTTATTAATAATCAAACGCGCTTCAAAATTGCACGCATAAAACATATAGGTTTTGTCGATGCTCAATTATCTGCGACATTAATTAGCTCTAGTGCTTATGGATCAGAGCTCAATACTGTTTTTGTTTCTGGCATTGTTAAAAGCACACACAGCTCATCCTTTAATTTCGCCCCTTTCCGTGTTGCTGGCGAATTCAATAAGGTCTATACCAATCTGCTTTACGACCTATCAAGTATCACCACATCATCAAATGGAAGGATTGAACTGAGCGCATTTTTAGGCAGTGCCAGCGCTCCAATCAATTTCCGTTCCGGCTATTCGAATGGCAGCATTCACATGAATAAGGAAGTAAGAATTAATACTAAGCTCAATGGACTATCAGCGGGATATCCAGACTTATCAGACTTCGGATATACCTTATTAAAGGATTCTCTCTTTTATTCGGCAATCGATTTTGAAGCCAGTGAAAATCAAGATGTCTATGGAAATAGAGCCTACGTTCAAGTGGGCGGGCTAGGGAATAGTTATATTGATTATCCGCAACAAACTGCTGAGGATTCTGCGTACAATTGGCGTTTCATTACCGATCGCAATATGACAGGGCGCTTGCAAGCAGTTGGCAACTCTCATCAAGATACCAATAATGATGGCCAAGCAAATGAAGATGGTATTGGCCCTGATTTGAGTTTTGCCGGTATGACCTCAACCGAGGCTCAATCTTCAGCATCTTATTCAGGTATTTGGACTAATAGCCAAAGTGTATTTGATATTACTGATGGCGAGTTCCCAGTTTTAAAAGGCATGCCTTATCCACATACTCCAGATGCTCATTGGATGAAAATTGAGTTTGCACAAGACCCTGGCATAGCCCATCAACGAGCAACCTTTAACGACCATTTAGCCGTGCCTTAATCCATTGTAAATAAGGGCCTCAAAGTTTGAGTCCCTTATTCGTTTTCGACATCGATTACATCGCCGCCGGATCAAAACCACGATCAAAGATTGCGGAATCGCTATCCGTATATTTTTGACGAATCTTAATCAGTGGCTGGTATTCAGGGTCCGCGTAAAACGCCTTCGCATTTTCTACCGATGGGAATTCTACAATTACCAAACGACCTTCAGGCATAGAACCTTCAATCACTTCCACATTCTCCGTCATGATCAATGGCTGGCCACCATGCTTCATCACTAGTGGGAAAGCTGCTGGAGCGTATTCATTGTTGTAGCCTTCTAGGTCGTGGGTGCGAACAAACGCCATAATAAAAGCAGACATAATCATTTCCTCTTGTTTCGTTAGATAGTCTTTCCAATAAGCTGTATTGCTTGGAATAAGGTCATAATACGAGTTCACTATGAAGAGAAAAACAGGAGAGAAAACAAATCAATTTTGTCTTTTTGACAATAATTGCTAGTATATTGGTGAATATATTCGAGTTATTCAGGCTATTATGGATAAATTAAGAGCATTACGCTACTTCAAACGCACCGCAGAACTGAACAGCTTTAGCCTAGCGGCAAGAGAATTCGACGTACCCGCCTCCTCCATTTCCCGCAGGATCAAGGACCTAGAAGCTGAATTAGGGGTAGAGCTACTGCAACGCACTACCCGCAATGTCAGTACCACAGAGCTAGGCAGTCTCTACTATGAGATGATAGAAGAAGTGCTACGCAACCTCGATGATGCCGACAACCTGCTATCTCAACGCCTAGATGCCATGGAAGGGAAAATACGCATCAGCGCCATGCCCAGCTATGGCGAAAAAGTATTAAACCCCATACTGCAAGAGTTCAGACGCCTCTACCCCAAGATCATTTTAGAACTCGACTTCAGCGATGATTTAACCATCTTAGGAAAAGGCGGTGTCGACATTGCAGTAAGAGCCGGTAAAGTTCCCGACGAAAGAATCATGGCTAAGCAGCTATCGAACGCTGAATTTAAACTGGTCGCTAGCCCAAAACTTTTATCCGAATTACAAACCAAGTTAGGCAAGTCTATTTTCGCCATTGAGGATCTTAAAACCTGTCCCATACTGCAGTTCAGTGCCAAATTTGAAATCTTTTCTTGGTGGTATTTGCAAGATGAACAGTGGCAAAAAATCGAGATAAACCCAGTAATGATGTGTAATAGTGGCGACGCCTTATTAGCATCCACACTCGCCCATCAAGGCTTATCTCTATTTCCTGCTTGGTGGGTAGAGCAATATCTAGAAACCAAAGAACTGATTGAAGTACCTATCGAATACCCAGTCTCCAACATTCCTAATCACACTATGGGCATCTATCTGCTCTATCAAAAAGCGAAATATAAAATCCCTAAGATAAAGCATTGTGTGGATTTTATTAATCAGCAGCTAGCGCATTAGCGCTACTGATAAGGATCACCATCAAACAACTTCGCCCCTTCATGCACTAGCTGCCATGAAGGGCGCGTCGCTAAGTGCTCATGGAACCAAACCTTGAGCTCTGGATCGCTATCCAAACTGTTCGCTGCGATAGGAAACTTATCTTCAGTGGATAAAATTTCTCCCAAACTAGAGCCACAGTGTTGGCAAAAACAGCGCTTATATTTAAATCCTTGTTCCGGTAAATATTCAGCGACGAACTCTTTACCCGATAGCCAAGTAAAAGCCTCGCGCTCCACCATAAAGAACTCCGACGTACCTAACTTGCGACAACGACTGCAATGACAGATCCCCAAAAAACTGGGATCTTTCGCCAAGGTAAATTTAACCGAACCACAACAGCAACTACCTTGAATCATAAGAATCTCCTTTTAATATTGATGATTTTCAGTATTCCAGCCTTAATTGACAGACCGTGTCAGTAGTCTTTACCTGATACAAGTCGATACATTTCGAGTATTGACAGCAACGTCTTTTTCAGCGTAACTTTACATCGTATAGTTAATATACAACCAAAATAATAAGAACACCGGATCTTGGCCCATGACTCAAACCAACCTGATCTCAGCCGGACAATTAGTTAAGCAATTGCCCAGCCTACTCTCTTCCTTGCCGAGCCTAATAAAAGGCATACGCATGGCTACGAATACCGACCTGACCAAGTCTGTCGGCTTAGCCCTGTGTTTCGAACAGGCCGTGGATAAAAATCCCAATGGGCCAGCGGTCATCAGTGAGGGGCGCTCAATCAGCTATAGCGAAATGGATCGCTGGGCCAATCGCTTAGCCCACTTGTTATTAAGCCGTGGCGTGACAAAAGGCGACAGCGTTGCCATCTTATTAGAGAATCGACCAGAATTATTAGCCAGCGTATTAGCCTGCTCAAAAATTGGCGCTGTCAGTGCCATGCTTAATACCGCGCAAAAAGGTAAGGTGCTAGCCCATAGCATTAACATAGTAGAACCCAAATGCATCATCGCCGGGGAAGAATGCCATAGCGCTTTTGATAACATTCGCGACCAATGCCAACTGCAACATCATTTATATTTTCACGATTGCGATACCCTCAATAATAAATCAGCGATGAATACCCCAGCTGAATGGGAAAACCTAGCTGAGTTGATAACCAGTCAAGACAGCGACAATCCAGGTTTGACCCTGAGCATCAAACCAGAAGACCCTTGTTTTTACATTTACACGTCAGGCACCACAGGTTTACCGAAAGCGGTTATTTTTAATCACGGCCGCTTTATGAAACTCATCGCTAACTTTGGTTTGGTCGCCGTGCGCTTACAAGCCGAAGACCGCTTATACGTACCCTTACCGTTTTATCACGCTACCGCACTCGGAGTTTGCTGGTCATCGGCCATTCCTAATGGTGCAGCAATTGTTATGGGCAGAAAATTCAGTGCCTCGAACTTCTGGGATGATATTCGTAAATTCAAAGCCACCTCGTTCGGTTACGTCGGGGAAGTGTGTCGCTATTTGTTAGATCAGCCAGAGAAAGCGAATGATGGTGACCATGATGTACGTATCATAGTCGGTAACGGTATTCGCCCTGCGATTTGGAAAGCTTTTAAGCAACGTTTTAAAATCCCTAAGATTATGGAGTTTTACGCCTCCAGTGAAGGCAATGTTGCCTTCAGTAACCTATTAAACTTTGACGAAACCTGTGGCATCAGCCCGCTACCTTTCGCCATCGTAAAATACGACCGCGATACCGACCAACCACTGCGGGATAAAAAAGGCCGCATGATCAAGGTGAAAAAAGGGGAATCGGGATTATTAATCGGCAAAATTACCCCTAAAAGCCCTTTCCACGGCTATACCGATCCGAAAAAAACCCAAGCCGCAATTTTTGAATCGGTATTTAAAAAAGGCGATCGCTGGTTTAATACTGGTGACATTATGCTGAATATGGGCTTTCGTCATACTCAGTTTGTTGACCGCACCGGGGATACCTTCCGCTGGAAAGGTGAAAATGTTTCAACCACAGAAGTCGAATCATTATTAGAAGATGTTAACGAAATCACCGAAGCGATTGTTTATGGTGTAGAAATCCCCAATACCAATGGTCGTGCCGGCATGGCCAGCTTAAAGTTGAAGGGAGGTTTGAATGATTTCTGTTTTACGAATCTAGTCAGCAAAATTCAGGAAAATACACCTGAATATGCTATTCCCGTTTTCTTGCGTATTAACCAAGATGTCACGGTAACGGGGACGTTTAAACATATGAAAACACCGTTAAAGAATATGGGTTTTGATTTAGAGAAAGCCGATAGTCCTATTTATGTACGTCTACCAAAAGCAGAAAAGTACGTGCCTTTATGCTCTGATTTGCAGCAGAAGATTGAGTCAGGAGAGATTCGTTATTAATTAGCGTAAAAACTAGACTTAGTGATAAATCATTCGTTAAGTCTAGTTAAAAATCCCAACGAGTATCAAACAGATAATTATATTCAATTCCAACATAATCAAAGTACCCTGTATCAGACTTACCGAATAAACGAGAAACAACCCCACTAATACGGTGCTTATCTTTAGCAATATACCCGGCATTAATCAGTGTAATAAAAGATTTGCTTTCTTCATCCACTATTTTGTTATCAATCATCTGATCATTGGTAATGACTATTTGGTAGGAGCTTTTTGCGATACCCACCGCCGGTTTCACAAAGAAACGATGAGAACGAAAATTATGGTGATACAAAACAGAGGCTGCCAATATATTCCGATCAATCTGCTCAGCAAAGTCACAACTTTGGCCTGAATAATTTTGCTGATCACAAACAACCTTACCTTCACTTATTCCATCAGAAGATAAAACAACATCCAATTCAAACGATATGGATTTCGTTAGTTCATAACCTAGACCAGCTTTTAGATCTAATAATAGGTAATCATTATAGCTTCTATCATGCTGCATATAGCTGACACCACTACCAACATGATAATAACCATCAGAATTCGCATTCATCGATATTAATAATGAAAATGTCAGTGCCCATTTTTTCAGTTTTAAAATCCTTTTCATTGCAGTACTCGGGTAGTTCGTCCTATTAGCTATTCTTAGAAATTTTTTGTTTCAACAGCACTAAAAATCCAACCGTTAATACAACAAAGAAAACCATTGTAAAACTGCTCTTAAGCAAGGTGAATATACTCGCCAATTCTACAATTGAAGCCTGTACTTCTGGAAACGAATTAATCATTTTTATAATAAGTATATTTTCGGCGTAATCAAATAGCCCGGCCAAAAAGGGGAAAACGGCTAGATAGTGAAGTTTAGAGCTTGCATTGGTGAGCTTGCCTAAAAGCCAAATGAGCATCAGGGAATAGGCAATAGAAAATAAACCTGGATAAATAAAATCCAATGGCAGCTGGGTGTTTAAGTAGGTATCACGACCTTCAGCACCAAGAGCCGTAAGTAATTCATTCGCATAGGCAAAAGAATATCCTGCGGGTGACAAATCAAAAAGTGGTAATCCAGGAGCAAATGCCGATACCAATGGGATCGAGTACGACAGCATTGTGATATACACAACCATAGTCATTGCAAATAAGATGGTAACTAGCTTTCCCGTAGCATGGCGCTGTGCCATGCTTATTAAATGGTTCATTAATTTCTTCCTAATAAGTAAAATTAATCCAGTTGGATCAAACGTTTTCTATCAAATTTAAATAACTTGGCAATCAGCACATCAGGAAAGATCTCAATGCGTGTATTGTATTCTGTGACAGAATGATTAAATCCTTCACGAATCAGCTCAACTTCATTTTCAAGATGAATTAGGCGTTTATGTAAGTCAGAAAGTGCCTCATTACCTTTCAGCTCTGGATGCCCTTCGACAGAAATAAGACCAGTGGCCTCAGACAATACACCTGAATTCTGCTTTAAATAACTCCCAGCAGCTTGAATGCCTTCATCGTTATTATCCGTCTGTTGATAACCGCGAATAGCTGCTAGCTTCTCTTGTAGGTCACTCTCGTGCTGTAAGTACTTCTTTATCACGGTCACTAATTGAGGCGTCAGATCAAAGCGTTTCTTTAGCGCTACTTGTATATTGGCAAAGTTACGCTCACAACGCTGCTTAAGAAAGATCAAATCGTTATACATAAACATAATCATCATCATAAGCGACAAAGCCGGTGCGGATAAGGAGGCTAATAAAAAATCAACGGTCGAGAAGTTGCCTTGATTACCGGCCATCCAGATACTGCATAAAAACATTAAGCTAATACCCAGGCTCAGCAGTAACAGCCCTTTTGCGCCTTTAACAAACTTCACTTCTTCTTCGCTATAGTTCGAAACGATAAAAGGCGCTTTCTCGGGTTTGCCAAAACACAATTCATCCCCTTTATTTTCGGCGGTTATTTGAGCTTCACCAAATACATACAGCTGATCTTTCGGGCGAATAGATTCTTCATAATAGCGTCGATTACCAATACTGCTACTTTCTTTATGACGAGTAATAAATTCAGCGTCATCAGCATCCACATAAATATTGCCAGTATGATCTTCACAGCGGAAATCAACGGATTCTTTTTCATCGGTTACCGTCACCCAAGAAGCATCTTTTCCTGACCCTCTTTTCTCTTTCACTTGATAGTGATACCAGCAACATTGTTTACCACTTAAAGGCCCTGTTAATGTTAATCGACTATCATTTTCAGTTGTCAGGGGTAATAGCTTGCCATTGGTTTCTGCTAATCCGTAAGCTACACCACCCACCTTAGTTGCGATGACATTTTCTTGCATGCGCTTAAAACGAATCGTACGGAAACCTAACCAAGAAAAAATCACCATCACCAGTAGTCCGATCAGGATCATAAACTGGTTGTGGTCAGTACGGGTTAACTGTAAATCCGCCAAGCGGGCATCGGCGACCTTTTGTAAAACCGGTGTTAGGGCAATGCTAATGATCTTGTCGGCACCGATAGTCGCGGCATATTGCGCCTCGGGGAAGTGAGCTACTTGAGCGAGATAACGCTGTTGAACTTCATAAGCAGTTAAGCGCCAATTATCGAGTCGACTTTTCTCATTGGCTGTTAATTGACTGAATTGAGGCTGATGAATATCAAATACGTCGCTTAACCCTGAGTATTGCAAGCCATTAGCAGTGAATACGTCCTCAATGGCTTTCTGCGTGTTCACTAAATGAGATTTAACTCGCTCGGCGCCACCAGCGACATTCAACTTCAAGCTCTGAAAACCCAGCTGTAGCAATAGTACGCTGGTAACAATCGTCATTAATGTTAAAAAGGTGACAACCTTGTGACGGCGCAGAGTAAACATCAACATAAAACACATCAAAATCGATGCGGTAATACCGGCCCAAATACTTAAGATAGCATTCGACCCCATGGATGATTGTGCTGAGTCGATACTGAATTCAGAAATAATCGGAACGTAGTCTCCGTCTACATTAAATAAAACTTGGGGCACTTGATTCTTACCAGAGTCATTTTTCATCCAACCAATAACATTAATCGAATCGCCCTGAGTAATTGTCCATTCGGTATGGCGCAGATCACCACTATAGTTTCGTGAAGACTGCTTAGTATTCCAGTCAATATCAGCATGACTCAAACCTGTCGTTCTTAACAAGGCCATACCTTGATTATCACGCAAGATGAAATCCACCGAACGGGTTTCGTCGCGTAAAGTGCGCCATTGGGTATCACCATCAGAATCTTCATATTCTTCTTCCAGCAGATAACGGTAATATAGGGATGGAGTTTGGGTATGGGGAGTTTTTAAATTCTTCTGATACTTATTGGCAATACCACTGAGCTGCACTTCCCCATCAACAGAACCGACAATACTCGTCAGCGGAATGCGCTCTAGCTTGCGGAAGTCTTCAATATCACTGAATCCGGAATTGGTAAGGTGTAGGCCGATAAAGCCCAAGACAGGAATAAGTAGTGCCGTAATTAGGCGATACCAAGGTTTCATAATATGTCGCGGTCCATCGATTAAAGACAATGCGAACATTTAACCCTATTTTGCTCATTTCTACAGCATGTATTTTTGTTAAATCTGCAATCAATAAAATCGACTAACTATTTAGTAATCTTTTATAAGCAGATGTTAATAATGCCTTGCTATAAATTTGATGGAATTTACCCAACAGATGAAATAGGCCCCCGAATGAGGCTTGTCCACTCTCTGTTTTTTCCTTAGGAACAACCACTGAGCCAAAATACAGACGAGTACCCGCTTCACTATCACTGGCCTTTTGCACCATAAGCCATGAGCGTGTATTACCGGTAAAATCTCGCATCAAAATCTGATTCGCTTCTCGCCCCTCAACCGTCCAAATAGAGTAACGATCTGATTTCCCCAAAGACAGCGCCAGCGCGTCATGATCGCTAGCACGTTTGAACGTTGCTAGCGATAAGAGGGAGCGTTCTAGCTTGAACAAGGGCGTAGTATAAAAAGCCTGAATATATTCATCCAAGCTAATATCTTTTGCGACCTCGCTATAATAACAATCAACAAAAGCGCCTTGTGTTTTATAAGTCGCAGATAAAGCATTGCTCGGTAATTCACTTTCAAACACTTTCGGCATGATTAATTCCTGCATTTAATTTTCCGTAATAATTGTGCTCAAACCATTCAACTCAGACAACGACCGTATCACATAGACAGATTGATTTTCAGAGCGCTGATCTAATTTCCGGCGGAAATCATCGTTCCAAAACTGCGGACAAAGCTTCAAGGTTTTATAACTTGCCAAAGAGCCCTTTAAAACAGAGCTGCCCTTAGGCCAACCTTCAGGGTTAACAAACAAGCTCTTAAGCAAGCGTATACTAACCAACCAATAACTCACCCAATAAGGCAAGTCGATATAGATTAAGGTATCCGCCGCATCTAAGCGTTGATGAAAGGATGCTATAGGGCCGAAGCCATCGATGATCCACTGATCCTGGCTCAATATATCTTCGTGCTCTTTGTCATATGCCTGCCTATCGACCAAGTCACCATTCTTTTTATAGACAATTGAATCCAGTGGATACAAGGGTATTCCCGTCACTGCTGCTAAGCGTTTACTCATAGTGGATTTACCACTGCCAGGTTTTCCAAAAACTGCGATTTTTTTCATACTGCCTCCATTAATTAAAATAATCCCAAGAGGCAGAAACAAAAAACCCGCCTCTAGGGCGGGTTTTGATTAAATACTACGCATCAACAACCACACCATTCCTAAGGAATGATGATAATTCGAGATGTTGTTATGTGCGTAAGATTTATATTCATATTGCTATCCTGACAATTCAATATATTCATGTCAAATTTAATTATACAAGGGCAGCTCTGCCGCTTTAACAAAAGCTGAAATACTTGAGTTCAAGTTGGCCTGCTTTGCCAGAGCCAGTTCTTCTTCAGACGCATACTTAGCATCCCAAGCTAATACCTTAGGTACCATCAGGTAGTTCCATAACGGAGGAATCAGCGCCACTAAAATTGTTGTTAAATAACCATTAATCATCATAGGCGCATCTTCATAAGGGCGCAGATCTTGATAAGGTACGTTACCATCAGCATGGTGATGAGAGTGACGAGTTAAGTTAAACATCGCCCACGAACTGATGCGCTTATTGGTATTCCAAGAATGTCTCGGCTGCACTGGGACGTTAGGATTACGCACCATGCCATAGTGTTCCATAAAATTCACAATTTCTAATAACGACTTACCAAATAAAGCACAGGCGGTAAAAAATAAAGCGCCTTCTAAGCCGCCGATAAAATACGCCAATACAACCAGTACCACACTCATCAAGTGACCACGAATCACACCGTTAGCAAATGATAACGGCCCTTTACCAAATTTTGCTAAGCGCTCACGTTCTAAATGCCAAGCGCTGATATTACCTTTAATGGTTGACGCGAGTACGTGGAAATAGACATTGCGCCCTCGTGGTGCTGTCGCAGGATCATTAATCGTAGAAACATAACGATGATGTCCGTACACATGCTCAATAGAGAAAATGGTGTCAAAACTAAAAGCTAATAACCAACGCCCTACCGACATAGAAATCGGATCCCAAGTACGATGAGTTAATTCATGGGCGGTAATGGTTCCCATCATGCCGATCATCAAGCCTGTGATAATAAAAGCAGAGATATGATTAGCAGAGCTGGTTGCTTCACGCTGGGCCAATAAATCATAGCCAGTGAGTGTCGATAAATACTGGCCAAAGCCCAATACATCCCCTGAGCTTACACTCCAAATAGCAGAAAATACCACCAGCGATAATAAGGGGAGCGCCAGCCATAACTGGAACGTCAGAATACCTGGCTGCTTAAATTCTGGTGTCGCTACATCGTCACCTGCTACTGCATCCCCAAGCACATACAATACTAAAATTGTGATCAAACCAAACGAAATATAACTGCCCCCTGCCAAGATCGCAACCAAGGCCAGTGCGCCAATAAAATGAAATAAAAAATATTTTGAATAATGAAATAACATACCCGTTTCCTTATTATTTTGAGTTTGAAATAAAACGATCAGCGAACATCTCAGCAGAAGAAATACCCAAATC
>Ga0209707_1000815_pt1 | contig 18303 bp, 11 predicted proteins | sample EN4Hudsemesocosm_FD_184630 | JGI IMG/M metagenome (GOLD analysis project Ga0209707, IMG submission 184630) | Methane-oxidizing microbial communities from mesocosms in the Hudson Canyon - EN4B Hudson Canyon (SPAdes) (version 2) | ecosystem: Environmental > Aquatic > Marine > Cold seeps | place... | reverse complement strand
CGCATTATCAGGCGTTTTATTTTCACCTAAATCATAATATTCCTCAGCCGTAATTTCCCCTCTGATATAAACAAATTTATAAGGGTTAGCAAGATATCCCCGCTGAGAGGTATAGCCACCATTCAATTGCAACAAAGTATTCTTAGAAAGGACCTGTGAAAATCCCCCGGTAAAACTATTAAAAGTACTAGTCTCTTCCAGCTCTTCGCCAAAACTGCTATGATGCCCCGTCCCATGACCTCCCCCGCTACGAGTTATATCATTACTCGTTAAAGAATAGCCCAAAGAAATAGCCGATAATTTATCATTAAATTCCCAGTTGATATTACTAGAACCAAATGTTGAATTAAAATCAGCTTCGGTTGAAAACCCACCTGATAACCCCAGAGTAACTGGGCCTAAATAGAGATTGGTCCCAAGAATTGGCATAGTACGACTTTCCAGTGGTTGTGAGGCCAATTTCTGTTCTACCTGATTAGAGGGCTCAATAGAGAAATTTAAAAATCGTTCAATTGCAGTGACTTTCTCTTCTTTTAAAAATTCAGGGTCAATATCGCCATTTACTACTGTATTAATATATGTCAGCAAAGGTACAAATCCCTGACGTAACGCAACTTGAAATGCTACTGGGTCATAATCAACATAATAATTTAGGCTTTCTCTTGCTTTTATTTCACTCTTAGCATCTTCTTGAAGTCTAGAAATTACGGCGGTACTAGTGTCAGATGGGCGTACCAGTGGTGCCGCCACATGCCAGGCAGAATCAAAATCAGCAGATGCAGCAGCAACAACATCACTCAATCGAGAAACATACTCTTGAGCTGTAAAACTACCCCCAACACCCGTTGTCGTTACGGTATCTTGGCTAATTTTAGGCATACTGTATAAAGGGGTAGCTCCTGCATAACTATCCAAGTCAGCACTCACAGTAAACTCAACCCGGTCAGCAAATGGCAAAATAAAATCAGAATGATAAACATGGGCCTGCATACGACCCCCCTGTTCTTGATAAAAACCGTATTGCACATTAGCCTCTGCACCCGACACAGGTACAGCAGCTTCAACGGGCACAATACCAGGCAAGCCCAGTGCAGCACAACTGAAAGCAGCCAGAGCAGATTTACTTTTATTAATTGCAGCCACACCCACCTCCCGAGCCGCCCATCCCCCCCTGAGAGGATTCTTTACTATCAAAAACGTGTTTGCGTAATGCCGACCGATTGGGGTTTGGATCTATTAACATCTGTTTTTTTGCCAAATTACCCCGTTCCCAAGGTGCTACTGAACATGCAGTTTGTGTAGACAATACAATTATCACCAATAAAAACGAGCAGTTTTTTTTATAAAATATGCTTCCTGGCATTTATATTTTCTCCTCTAATAAGGACAATACTCTATCTCTAATTTCAGACTCATCAGCACGGCGAAACCCTAAATGTACAAAACGCACTTTTCCCTGCCTATCAATAAAGTATGATGAGGGCATAGCTTTAACATCATATTTGGCCGGACAATCACCAAGCGAGTCATAGGCAACTGGATAATCGACAGGAAATTGCTGAAGAAACTCAACCGCATCCTGAGAATCCTCATCTACATTAATTGCAATGATTTCAAAACCTTTTTCATTTAATTCATTGCGCAAGGCATTTAAAAAAGGCATTGATTGCTTACAGGGCGGACACCAGGTAGCCCAAAAATCAACAAACAAAACTTTATTTCTATATTTTGTTAAGTCCAATTTTTGTGCTGGCGTTTTTAAACTGGCATTGCAAACTGGTACAGCCTCCCCTACCTGTACTGCAAATAGACTGGGGCAAAAAAGTAGAACAAATATTAGGTATGGCAGTTTGAACATCTGAATAATCAAAACCCAAGAAAACAAGCAATTTTCAAACCAACTCCAATATCGTTACCCTAATGGTAATATTCAGGATAGGAAAATCAATTACGAATACAAGCAACCAAGCCCTTTTTCACTATATTTAACACCACAACATCTTCCTTATTGATATTTAAATCCAATTATTTTTTGACGCGTTTAGAAAATCGCTCTCTTCAGACAAGGTAAATAACCTATTTATTACGCGCCATATAACATAGTTTAATTAAATCCATTCACAGACCCATCTATACACAACATCAAAACCAAGAAAATACATATTGGTCCCAAAATTGCTTTGCTTACCAGACAGCATTCAATCAAAATTACTGCTTTCCCAAAAAACAACAACCCCGCAGTATTCTCACAAAAGGATATCAACTATGAAAAAAAATCGTAGCGTAGCAATTCTATTAATTGCTACCAGTACTTTAGCAGCTCAAACTTCGGCTAATGCAACAACCACAATAGGATTACAAGGCTTTAGTGGCACTTTAATTGATAACAAGTGGATAGATGATGTAACAGACTTTTCCCATCTTAATATCCCCGGCCTCACCACTGTAACCACCAGAAAACAGAGTGCAAAACCATATACCACGCAGACTTCAGATGGACTTGGTACCATAACTTTCTCTCCAATTGTTGATTTTGAAGACAACTCACATATCCATGTCAATGGCGGAGATGGCAATCAAAACACTCCAACAACTCCCTATATTCACGGTGATGTTGGTGGTGTTTTTTTTGATGGATCAGGATCATATGAAAAGTTTTCCTTCCAATCAATGAATATTTTCACATCCATCCTGCAAAGCACAGGAATAACACACCAAAATCCAACAATTACTGTTCGCGGCTTTCTAGGCGGAACAAACAATATGATGACAGGAGTCACCGAAGCCGATGGAACATCCCTGTTATATAAAGGGGGATCACAAGTTGCCCAAACCATTTTAAAAAACGGAGTAACGGGACCAATTAATTTTTTAACTGCCGATGCCGGTTTTGGAGAAGTTGACTATGTTGAATTTTTCTTTTCCGACTTCTACAGATTCAAACCCTCCTCACATGGGGACGGTCAGCTTTCCTTTTATTTTGACGACATAGTTATAGGAGAGGCAATCTCAATCTCAACCCCTCCTCCAGCAACTGTTCCTGTTCCTGCCGCCGCCTGGTTGTTTGGCACAGGGCTTATAGGCTTAACATCGTTACGCAAAAGAAAAAACGCATAAAGCTCTAACGACCCCTCTCAAAAAAACGCCAAAGCCTCTCCAGCAGACTTTGGCGACACAACAGCACCCCCCGTCACTCAACGCTGCTCAGTTAGGGTGTGAGGCTTTAGCCTCATATGATCCAGGCGAGGCTAAAGCCTCACTTCCTAACGTAGTTAACTTGGACATAGATCCAATTTTACCTTAATTCAACAGCACCGACCTCCCCCCTCATTTAGCAGATAAAATTAAAAAAACAAGGCATATCCCCTGTTTTTATTATGCTTACTAGCCTCTATTTTATCCCTCAAACAAACAACAAAGAAAAAATCATTTAATATCAACCGCCTACAAAAACGGCTTGTTAATTGCTTAAATAAAAAACAAATTAATTGGGATGACACCCAACCCATACATATCAGGAGACAAGTCATGCGACTAAAGATATTGGTAGCAGTATGTTCCACTCTGCTACTGCAACAACTGGCATACGCTCACGGCCCCAAACCAACCAGCCTAAAAAATGCACCATTACCTGAATTACCTGCTGGCCTAATAGATGGGACAAGTCCTATTATCGTAAATCAGCAAAAAGCAATTATTCTTGGCAAAGCTTTATTCTGGGATATAGCTGTAGGTAGTGACGGTATAGCTTGTGCGTCTTGCCATTTCCATGCGGGTGCCGATAGTCGCATAACAAACCAATTAAACCCAGGCCATAAAAACCCTGCAGCTAGCGGCGAGACATTTGAAGCCACTGCATCAGGATCAACGGGCGGTCCCAATTACACATTAACGCACAACGACTTCCCTTTTCATCAAAAAGATGATCCTTTCAACAACGCCAGTCCAGTTATCTGGAATACTGATGATACAGCCGCCTCATCAGGCACTTTTAGTGGTGATTACAACAGCGCTCCACGCACTGGTGATATAAACGATGAATGCACACGCGATCCAGACGCTGTTTTTCACGTTAACAGTGTAGGTACCCGACGCGTAGAACCACGCAACACACCAACCGTAATTAATGCCGTTTTTAACCATAGAAATTTTTGGGATGGCCGAGCAAACAATACTTTTAATGGCAGTAGCATCTGGGGAGATCGCGATACTCAAGCCAAGATATGGGTTAAAGTAAATAGCCGTAAAGTTAAACACCAAAAACTGGCGCTTATCAACTCATCCCTTGCCTCACAAGCCTTAGCCCCACCATTAAGTGATGCTGAAATGGGCTGTCGCCAACGCACCTTTGAGGAGCTAGGCAGAAAACTTTTATACCGTCGCCCTCTTGATCAACAAAAAGTGCATCATCAAGATAGCGTATTAGGAGGCTTAAGCAATAGCAGTGAAGGCAACTCACAGCCAGGCATCAATACAACATACCAAACCCTGATAAAACAAGCCTTTAATAAAAAATATTGGTCTTATAGACGTATAGGCCCATTCGGCGGTAAGGATGGCGAATTACCCTACTCCCAAATGGAAGCCAACTTCGCCATGTTTTTTGGTCTAGCATTACAAATGTATGAATCCACTTTAATCTCGGACGATGCACCTTTTGACAATGCAATATTTGACGACAAAACATTACCAACAAACCTAGGAGAATCAGTACGTAGAGGCGCCCTCGCATTTGAAGAACTACATTGCAACGCTTGTCATTCAGGCCCCGTATTAACATCAAATGCCATCAGCACTAACGCCCAAATCCTTGAAGCAAACTCCCAGGCTTTTGGTCTCAATGTCGACCAAAGCGGGGTCGATGGCGTTGCCATTAATCGCAATATAGTCAACTATGACCTTAGCACTGGCTCCAGGTTTTTTGATACAGGCTTTGCTAACACAGGCGTACAAGCTGCAAACACCGACGCAGGCGTAGCTGGAACAGATGATTTTGGCAATCCACTATCGTTTAGCGCCCAATATGCAGAATACCTTGCCAATCCAAGCTATCAAATCATTGATAGTTTAGCCGGCATTGAAAAAATAAAATCCTGTAATTTTCAATCATTATTTGCCAGCAATGGATTTCTTCCACCTTCTCTAACAATAACCAATTACTTCAGACCAGAAGATGGCATTATTCCTGACCCAAATGGCAACAGCAACTGTTATAACAGCAGCTCTGCATCATTTATACCAAACCAAACGGTTGCAGCCATAGAATTAGCAAACCCTGACAGTAAAAAAATGTCATTTGCTACTCAAGCAGCATTTAAGGTCCCCAGCCTGCGTAATATAGAGCTAACAGGCCCCTATATGCACAACGGTAGCATGGCTACACTGGAAGAAGTCATTGAATTTTATGCAAGAGGAGGCAATTTCAATAATGAATTTGAGCATAATTTTATCGCCCAGAACGGCGCAATTGCCTCCAACACAGCTAGCGCCATTCAAAAAAGAGCTGATCTTGTAGCTTTTTTGAAGTCATTAACTGACGAAAGAGTTCGCTACGAAAGAGCCCCTTTCGACCACCCTCAACTGACTATCCCTCATGGCCACCTAGGAAATCAGACTGAAGTGACTAACGGCAACCCACTAGACTCTAGCCTAGCAATTGATAATACACTCGTTTTAGATGCTGTAGGAGCAAATGGACGAGAAACACCTATTGCAACTTTTGAACAGCTTTTAACCCCGTAATCCACAGCATCATGCGAATGAGTATTTTCATATTCGCATGATGCTATCTACTACAAACCAAGACCAAAAGGCTTTAACAAGCTTGAAAGTAAAGAATTTTATGAATAAATTACACAAATTTTTGTTTTTAACCGCTATCAGCAGCTTATATGGAATACAAACCGCACAAGCAACAAGCACATTCCAGTCTCAATCAAGCGTTAGCATAAGCATAGACAACATCACTAACAACACAAATACTGGCGATTATTCAAGCCTGGATATTTACGGCTTATTTGAACCCTCATATCCTATAAAGATCATCACAGGGGATGCTGATTCAAATAAATCTTATACAAGCAGTGAAATTGACTCCGATATTGCCGCAGTCAGTGCTGGAGATAGCTTTAATCAAATATTTAATTCATCTGGAAATGCAAACAATGGCGGCAATGTTGAGGCTTTCTATGAAGCGCTTGGTAGCCTCGAATTTATAAACAACTCCTCAGACAGTTTTACCATTGAATATAGCTTAAACTATATTCTAAATGCTCAAGTAACGGGGGATCACGCCACAAATACAATCGCCATTGGGTATGGCAATATATTAACAGATATTAATTGGGACGAATGGGAAAGAGGAGATGTTTATTTGGATGCCTCCGCTTCGACTGAAATCCCTTTTCTCAACGATGGCATCTCTGCAACACCTTCTTTCAGCTTAACACTGGGAGCCTTTGAATCAAATCTATTCTACGCTGATGTCTCTATAACTAGCTATGCAGAAGCACTAGCAGTAGCTCCTGTTCCTGCACCAGCAGCAGGATGGTTAATGCTTAGTAGCCTCGTCTTTCTTCGCAACTATCGAAAAGCAGGATAATTATTTTTAAGCAGCACAACTGTATTAGCAATTACCCCCTCTCCCTCCTCAACCTTATCCATTTGAAGAAAACTGAGGAGGGGAGCTCTAGCTTTATTGATAACCAAATAGGTCATATGACACACTTTATGCGTGAAACAGCCTGTTTCTGCAACAGAATGTTGCAGCAGAGCTTACCTGGACGCCCCCCCTCCCTTGTAAATTAACACCCTCCACCTCCACACAAAACTAATAATAAATGGCACCTATATTGCTTGCTAGATAATAAATTACAAAATAAATTTACCCAGCCACACTCGCCGAAAGACGAGGTCGGAAAGCCACGGACCTAAAGACTTACACAGGTAGCCGAGCCACCTCCTTGAAGCAACAGGAGAGCAGTAAGAGAACTATCTTCTGCAACAGAGCTTCAGCAAAAAAGAAAACCTAAGCTTATGCGCTTTCAAATCCCTGAATGACATAAGAATATGTATTCTTAAATTAAACGTAACCTTTTAGTCCTTAAACAATTAGTCCTAACGACGTTAAAAATGGAGTAATAACAAAATGAATAAATCTTTATCTTCTGTTATCAAACTAACACTAGTCACCAGCACTTTAATGACCGCTTCAACTGGAGCCTACGCTTTAGGGGTTACGGTAAATGGTGCAACTACCTGGGATGGAGGGACAAATATAGTTGGAATGATGGGAGCGAGCAGCATTACCAAAACAGCTGCTAATGCTGATATTAAATCCTATACCAACAACCCGTCTCTTGCCAATGCTTCCTGGGGACATTTTGGTGCCTGGTATACATTTCATACACACATGGCCTCTGATATCGTTGTTTCAGCAGATGCAAATGGAGCTATTGCCCCAGGTTTCACTGTATGGCGTACAGATGGTGAATTCGATGGAGGTAACGAATCAGGAGGACCTGTTAAAGAAGAATCCACGAATTCGTGGAACACGCCTCATTCTTTTAACCAAGTGGGAAGCCCTGGCGATTGGGGGACTTATTGGATGACAGATGACAGCCTCACAACATCATCAGGGGACAATGGATACACTGCTCACGGCATATTAGAAACAATAGGCTATGCTAATGATGGCGCTACAGCCTTAGGCAATGCATGGGGCGCAGCTGTTGGTAACGGTAGCGACACCACCCCTGGTGATGGCCACGCAGAAATCACTTTAAGCTCTGTAGCTATGGGCTGGTATGTTGTATTTGTTGGCGGTGCGGACGGAAGCTTAGGCACTGGCTCAATTGACTTAACTGTCAGTGAAGTCAGCGCCGTTCCAGTTCCGGCAGCCGTTTATTTATTCGGTAGCGCCATAATTGGATTAGGGGCTAGCTCACGCAGAAAAATTGCTAATGCATAATAAGTACTGACAAGACACAACCTATACTTGCTATTAGTGGGTACTTAATTTTTCTACATCTTTTTTATATTTAGCTTCCATCCTCTTCTACCTTTATATAGGTAGACATTGAGCATACAGCCAACAACCGGTGCAGAGCTTAACGCCTGTATCGGTTTTGTTTTTTAAACCACCCCATTATTTACATTTGCTTTCTGGAGTTCTATATGCCGGCCTTATTCATCAAAAATAAAGCACCTTTAATAGTCTTTTTACTTGCTTATTGCATGGTTAGCAATAACTCCTATGCCAGTGGATTTGGCCCGCTACCCATGAGCCTGTCTGATATGGAAATTCCTCCCACTCCAGGACTACTTGACGGGGCATCTCCTATAGTGATTAATAAAAACAAAGCTATTATATTAGGCAAAGCATTATTTTGGGATAGCAATGTAGGTAGCGACCAAATGGCCTGCGCATCTTGTCACTTTCATGCTGGCGCAGATTCCCGGACCAAAAACCAGCTTTCTCCAGGTGGTAAATCTACCGACATCAGCAAGCAAATATTTGATGATTCCATTTCAGGTCAATCCTTAGGTGCCAATCACACCCTTACCCGGAATGACTTCCCCTTTCACCAAAGACTCATCCCTTCCGATCATACCTCGCCCATCATACATAACACTGACGATGTCAGCTCTTCATCAGGTACTTTCAGCGGAAAATACCAGTCCAGCTCACGCACAAACACGATTGAAGACACATGTGAACGCTCAGCCGACCCGATATTTCATTCAGGTCTTTTAGGTACTCGTCGAGTTGAACCCAGAAATACACCTTCTGTAATCAATGCCATATTCAATCATCGCAGTTTTTGGGATGGCAGGGCCAACAATATCTTTAATGGTAGTAGTCTCTGGGGTGAAAGAGACACAAACAAAGAGACAGGAGTATGGATTAAAATCAATTCACGCAGGGTAAAAAAAGAACGCTTGCACTTAATTAACTCATCCTTAGCATCTCTGGCATTAGCTCCTCCACTCAGCACTACAGAAATGGGTTGTTCAGGAAGGTCATTTCCTGCTATTGGACGAAAATTAATTTATCGAAAACCACTTGAACACCAGAAAGTTCATCATCTGGATAGCGTATTAGGCTCACTAAGTAACAGTAATCCAAACGATCAATTACCAGGGCTCAATACCTCTTACGCCACTCTAATTAAACAATCTTTCGACAAAAAATACTGGTCATACCGTCGTCGTGGCCCATTTGGCACACCTGATGGAGAATTACCTTATACACAAATGGAAGCAAATTTCGGAATGTTTTTTGCCTTAGCCATTCAACTATATCAATCAACTCTTATCTCCGACCAATCAGCTTTTGATCTCAGCGCACGTAACGAAGATGGAATACCTGTTGATCTTAGCCCTTCAGAAATCAATGGCCTTGATATTTTTCGCAGCTCTCTATGTGCACATTGTCACACCGGCCCCAACTTTACCACAGCGTCTATTGCAGCCAATGTAAAATTTGCTGAAATTCATCCGCAAGCATTTGGAAATAGCAAATCAACCGTCAGTACCACCACCAACGTAGTTAACCGAGTTACTCTGTCAGATGGCATTGCTTTTTTTGACACAGGCTATGCCTCAACAGGTGTTACCGAATTAACCTCCGACATAGGAAATGGAGGTGTGGATGACTTTGGGAACCCTCTTTCTTATAGCAAGCAATATCTTCAGTTTCTTGCTGGAAATCATTCAAAAGTTGTTGACCCCGATATTTCCAACGTAAGACCCTGTGACTTCGAGCATTTATTTTCGATAAACATGATATACCCAATTCCGCAAAATAATTTTTTCACCTTAGAAGATGATATAAAACCTCAAGAGCAATCGACTCAAAATTGCTACCGTATAATAAATGCCACTTTACCAACTGAAGCAGTTGCGGCTGCAGAATTACAAAGCCCTACAAACCATAAAATGCTTCATGCCGTAAACGGTGCCTTCAAAATCCCTTCCCTAAGAAACATTGAATTAACTGGCCCCTATATGCATAACGGAGGCATGGCAACACTTGATCAAGTTCTTGAGTTTTATTCGCGCGGCGGCAACTTTGATACGCAAGCTAAACATACCACCAGTATTTTTTCGCCGGAGTTATTGAGGTCTGAGCAAAATCGTGCAGATTTAATCGCCTTCCTTAAAACATTAACTGATGATCGCGTGCGATATGAAAAAGCACCTTTTGACCATCCCGAAATTAAAATCCCTCATGGTCACAATTTATCTGCCCACACTAGCAACCCACTCTCTACTGAGCTTGCACAAGATGAATTTCTAATTATTGAAGCTGTTGGTGCTGAAGGCCGCATAGACCCATTACTTCCTTTTGAAGAATATTTAGCCGATTAGTTTTCACTGATTGCATTAATCTTCATCGAACTAACAACAGTTATATTTCTATAGAGACGTTACATGCAACGTCTCTATTTCATCATCTTCACTGCCTTGCCAGAAATGATTCGAACAGCCGGTTCATTTTCTAAAGTTGTTTTCATTCTGTTTTTCAAGGCTTTTGAGCTACCTCTAAGGCTACATAAATGTATTTACGCCGCACCTTGAAGGACAGAATAGACGCTATCAAGGGGATTTTCTCATAGCCATTTAAAAAAACAACGCCTTATTCTTTCATCATTTGTAACCAGCAAAAGACTGACAACATTTAACCAGAGTCATCTCACACCCAATCTTCGTGCGAACAGTTTTGTTATTTATGATCACTAATTACTCAATACTTCCCCCCACCTTCCCTTTCTCATCCATCCACAAACATGACACCCCCAACTCTTTCAACCAGCTCTTAGCCTTTTTTTCTTTTAACATGGCAATAGTTGATATACTGCCAGCAATAACACACTGCTCTGCAATAACGGTTATTGAAGAAAAACCCCTAACTGGCCAGCCTGTTTTAGGATTAAGAATATGACTATACCTTTTACCATTTAGAATAATACAGCGCTCATAATCACCACTACTGGCAACCCCTCCCCGAAAGACATTAATACTGGACATTAATTGCCCTTGCTTTCTTGGGTGCCTTATACCAACCGACCATGGCCGACCATCGGCATGAGGCCCGATAATTTTTATATCCCCCCCCAAATCCACCAAACCATGCTGTATACCCTGTTGCATACAAATAGTGGCCGCCCTATCTACCGCATACTCTTTCCCTATGCCACCAAAATCCAGTTGCATTCCTTTTTCTGCAAAACTCAGACTATCGCCAGCCAAAATTACCTTATCCCAGCCAATACGTGCTAATACAGCCGTAATCTGCTTTTGCCTTGGAATAACTTGTGATTTAAAATCCCATACCTCTCTAAGCACACCAGAGCTTATATCAAACAAGCCTTCACTCTGTTGAAAACAGGTATCCGCATAATTCAACAAAGCAACAGTTTCTTCATCAACCTGAATAGAACTGCCCTGCTCCGCAACCCGATTAATTGCTGTTAAAACACTATCTTCTCGATAGCGTGAATATTTGTGCTCAATGCGTAGAACATCTGCAATAACAAGATTTGCAATATGCTGAGCCTGAGTTTTAGTGCTTGAATATAGCTGAATATCACAAGCTGAACCAAGCGCTTTAAATGGAAAATGAAAAAGTGAACTTTGCATGCCTTTGTAAAAAGATGACCATAGATTTATTGTAAGCTTTCAATCATAGCGTAAATAAAGCCCCTCAGGCCTACTTTAAAATATATAAACTCAATCATTACAAAACCATACCTGACTATGTATCAATTTTCGCCACTGTGTGGACCTTTAATGCGAATAAGGAACAGGTAGGAGCGCCCAGTAACTCATTCCAATACTGTTCGTTACTACCCAACAATACCCTCTCTAGAAATTAGCCAAAGCTTGTGGCTAACCAGGAAACCATAAATAAAAACAGGTCATTTCACACACTAGCGTGTCATTTCACCTGCTATTTAACAAAAAAAACTATAAATAAATATAATACCCTTAAAAATCATACTATTAAAAGTTGGCACAGTTAGTGCTTTTAATATATTAACTACAAAAGAGATGGAATTCCCTAAGAAGGATTTTTTTGTAGCCTATTTTGCCACCCTCGTCGCAAGGCGGGCCCGGAAAGCCAAGGGTCTTTAATAGACAGCCGGTTACCACTTTAGGATAAAGTGTGCGAGAAAAGGAATTCAAAGCAGGATGCTTTGTGATTTTCGCAATTGCTAGTCAGGAACATTAACTTTGCATCATCCCCTCTGAAGCAAAGGTTCCTGTACTACGCTTTTTCAACTAAACATCCATAAGATTTGTGGTCTTGAGCCCCTATCAAGACTAAATTCTATTACCATCAGTTTTTTACGCTACACTTAGGGAGCTTGCCACTCTTTCTGGCTTAAACTAACTGAAACTCCCCAATGCTTAAAGTACCCGCCTCACGACACACTCCCAACCTTTTTTACCTCAAGACTTTGATTTATGTATTATTTATATTTTTTCTCTGCGTACCTACACAGGTAAGTGCGATTAATTTCTCTAAACTATACAGCCCTCTACCAGCCTTATCTGCCGATAAACTTGCCGTTATTGTTAACGATTCCGACCCTCTAAGTATTAAAATTGCAAATTATTACCAACAGCAAAGAAAAATCCCTGAACAAAATATTATTCATATCCACTTTAACCCCAAACTCCGAGTACTCTCAAGCTCACAGTTTAAAAAGATCAAACAAAGCGCTGACAAGCAAACGCCTAAACACATTCAAGCGTACGCCCTAACCTGGATGAATACCTATAGAGTTGCCTGCATGTCGATTACCACAGCATTTGCCGCTGGCTATGACCAATCTTTTTGCGCTCAAGGCTGTAAGAAAACCAAGGCATCACCTTACTTTAACAGTGATAAAAGTAATCCTTTTGACAAATTTAAATGGCGCCCAACCATGGCCTTAGCTGGGAAGAGTTTTAATGATGTTAAAGAATTAATAGATAGAGGAATTAGCTCTGATTACAGTCAACCTCAAGGCGTATCTTATTTATTAAAGACCTCGGACAAGGCTCGCAGCTCCAGAGCAGTGTACTTTCCAAAAATTAATACTGCATTTAATGGAATATGGCCTACTGAAGTGCTGCAACAAGACTATATTGAAAATAAAACCGATATCATGTTTTACTTTACAGGTAAAACACATGTTGAAAAAATTCAATCAAATAAATTCTTACCTGGTGCAGTAGCCGACCACCTAACCTCAACTGGTGGAGTGTTACCTGGTAGCAAACAAATGAGCAGTGTTGAATGGTTAAAGTCTGGAGCAACTGGCAGTTATGGCGCCGTAATAGAGCCCTGTAATTTTGTACAAAAATTCCCGAACCCAGGCATCATGATGCAATATTACCTAAGAGGTAATAGTTTAATAGAAGCCTACTGGAAAAGTGTTGCCTGGCCAGGACAAGGAATTTTTATTGGCGAACCCCTTGCCAAACCATTTGCATATTAAGTAGGTCAATACTTACCTTATAAATCATAACCTTACAATTATATATTTATAGAAAACTTCTGTTTTAAGCTCCCTTTAATTTATTCCTCTGCTATAATTTATTACTAATAAGGATAATTAAAAACCGGTTTAAAAAATGACTCCCGACAGACGCGACCACCACCGAATTAAACCCAAGAATATACAGGCAAACGTCCATTCATTACACCCTTCAGAAGCTGAAACCTCCTTGAATGGCGAAATATTAGATATTAGTCGTACTGGAATTCGAATAAAACTCAGCAAGCCTCTAGGTAAAAGCGTTAATCACAATCTAAAAATAACAATGACCTTACCTGAATCAGGCACACCCTGCATCGTACACGGCACTCTTAAACACCAGCATTCTGATACTGAATACGGCCTGCATTACACCGATCATGTAGATGGCTCCGTAGACGACATGTTATTTGAATGCGTAAAATTAAGCGACTCTACGCTTTTGATTAAGTCATTATAAAAATTACTATTAATCACCCCAAGACTGTTAAAGCGTTGCATACTCTGAAAAGAAAAATACGCTAACAAATCTTTTAGAAGACTTAAAAGCACCTGATTACATATCATTTTCCGTCACGGTGTTGAGCTTTAATTTGAACAAGGAACAGGTAGGAGCCATCGCTCTCGGCGTGATGATAATCGACAGTTTTTAGAGCAAATCATCAATTTTATATCGCGCCGAGGGCGGCCGCTCCTACATCAATAATTGTCCTGAAACTCATTCAAGTATCGTTGCTTACTGCCAAACAATACTGTCTCTGTAAATTGGCTGAAGCTGGTGGGTAATCAGCATCTCAAGCCGCTATGGGCCACCCAACTTCAAGTAATAAGAAATTGTCATCTTACGTTTGGGGCGCAGGCTTTAGCCTGCTTTTTTCGTATTACAAATGCAGGCTAAAGCCAGCGCCCCGTGAAAACCAATATTGCTACTTGTAGATGGGTGAGGTCGAAATCCATGTACCCTATAGATTTAGCTAAAACTCATGGGTACCCAGGAAACGACATATATTTACCCGTACAAAGAAAACAGCAATACCTACTCAATGCCCTTAGCCGCGTTCATTAACATAATCAATAATAACCTGAGCACACTCTTCAATACTTAATAGATCTGTTTGCACCCTAACCTCAGGGTTTTCAGGAGCCTCATAAGGTGAGTCAATTCCAGTAAAATGCGGAATAGCCCCCGCCCTTGCTTTCTTATATAAGCCTTTAGGGTCACGCGCCTCACACACTTCAATCGGCGTATCAATAAACACCTCAACAAACTCATCGTTCTCCACAAGCGAACGAACCAAATCACGATCCTTTTGAAAAGGTGAAATAAAAGCTGTAATAACAATCAATCCGGCATCAATAAAAAGTTTTGAAACCTCTCCTATGCGCCTAATATTTTCCACCCTGGCATTATCGTCAAAACCCAAGTCTTTATTTAAGCCATGACGAACATTATCGCCATCTAGCAAATAGGTTAATTTCCCCTGCTCAAATAAAATATTTTCTACAGCATTAGCAATAGTACTTTTACCACTCGCACTATATCCAGTAAACCATAAAATACAAGGTTTTTGAGCACGCTTAGTCAAGCGTTTTTCTTTAGTAACCAGATGATCGTGATGAACAATATTATTTGTCATAATGTTTTTTAGATTCTAAATTGATTATTTAAAAGGCATTATCATCTATGATTAATAATGCTAGAGAATAGTATAGTTAATAAAAAAATATGGCGTAAATTTTTTTAGATACTTGATTAGCCATTAGCTTCAGCTTAATACTTGAATGAACACCGAGACAACTATTAATGTAGGAGCGTCCGCCCTCGGCGCGATATAAAATAGATGCTTTTCTCAAATATCACCGTGCCATGGGCGGACGCTCCTACCAGTTATCCATTCAAATTTACAACCTACTTAACTGCCTCTAATAATTGTAAAAAACGCCCAGCTAAAACACTACGGTCATATTTTTTAGCTGCTTTTAAAGCAGCTTTCTGAAAGCCTTGATATTCACTTCGATCATCTTTTAACTCGACTAACAATTGATACAATTGCTGCTCATTTTCTGGCTCAAAGGTATAGCCAAGCTGATTACTTTCAACGATTTCTGCAGACTCACCCTGCACACCATGCAATACAGGTATCCCCATCGCCATACATTCAAATAATTTAGACGGTATCACCGAAGTAAACAACTCAATTTTCTTTAAATGAATAATAGACACGTCTAATAATGACCAAAAACGAGGAACATCATCTTTTCCGACTGAATCCACGAAGATAAGGTTTTTTAGCCCCATTTGTTTAGAAAGCTCTACCAATTCCTGTTTTCGAGCACCATTACCTAATAACAAAAATCGAATATCATCATTTTTTTCTTGCGCTATCAGCGCGGCATCCAAAATAGTTTCCAGGTTATGAGCCATACCATGAGTACCCACATAACCAGCCACAAACTTTCCTTGTAATCCATATTTTTCGACTAACTCACTATCTTTATCCGCTTTAATAAAACGAGAAATATCAACACCATTGGTAATTACATGGATTTTATCTCCATCAATACCTCGTCTTATTAACGTTTTTTTAAAGGCATGGGTCACCGAAACAATGATGTTTGCTTTGCGATAAAGGAACAGTTCAATTTTTTCCAGGACGCTAATAATAATCGAGTCATTCATCGCGCCAACTGCTTTAATCGACTCCGGCCAAATATCTCTTAACTCAAAGACAAAAGGAATTCGTTTAAATACGGAAACCAGATAAGCTGCACAAACAGTAAAAAATTGTGGTGATGTACCGATCACCAGATCAGGCTTTTTAACAAAAAATGAAGCCATTACAGCAGGTGGCATAAAACTAATATAATCCAAAATACGCTTAATAAACCCAGCATTAGCCGTAATATAAGACCATACTCGAATCACTCGCATACCCTCTATTTCTTCAGTCTGCCATAACTTATTTTTATAACCATTAAATACTTTTCCAGCAGGAAAATTTGGCGCACAAGTGATAATCGTTACTTGATGTCCTGCTTTAACCCATTCTTTACAATGTTCAAATGTTCGGCTTGCAGGTGCATTAACTTCCGGAGGAAAATTATCCGTTAAAAATAAAATATGCATGGAATTAAATGTTTTATATGTATGTTTTAAAAAATGATGCTGTAACCGAAAGAAAACGGACTCATTGCTTGCTTTCGTAAAACCACAACTGTGCTTTCTGTTTTAAGGCCAAATTCAGCCGAAAACCAGGCTGATTCAGTGTGTATTTTTAAAGTATCCAAAGCTTGTATTGAAAAAACAGTTTCCCCAAGCTTGCATTGCAACACATCATTAGATTGATTAAGAATGTTCACATCAGGATGCAAGTGGATATAACTTTCAGCCACATGTTCGCCCTCACCCTCAATCACATCACTAATAATGATTTGCTCTTTTTGATAGCTAACATTGCGTCTATGGACAGGGTTGCCAATTAATTGTTTAAAACTAGAAACCGAGGCTGAACATTTAATTTCTTCAGAATTATCTTTATCCACTGAAATATTTAGAGGATAAGCTCTACGAGCAACTCGAAAAGTAGACCAAATTTCATGTTGCTCAACGCCATCAATCTGCACGGTATTATGTGCCTTTGTTGCTCTAAATTTGTTACGCTCAGAACCTGCGTATTGATAAGTGCCTGAATTGACGATGCAACGCTTCCCAGCCAAGGATAATTCGTAACTTAAAGTATCGCAGTGTGCATGGCCGGGCAAATAATCTGGGCCGATACAACCTACATCAAACATCATTTTACTAAGCTGATTTTGCAACACTAACAAACCAAAACTAGGCTTTTCTATCAACCTAGAATCAGCTACTGCTCTACTATATGGTATTCCCAGTCTATCCGCATAATCACATATCGCTTCAGGCCTTGGGGCAATATTTAATGCACTATCATTAAAAAAAGGAATTTCATTATCTGGATGAAGAATATCTGTTAGAAAACCAAGCATAGCACTTACTTTTTCTGTCAAATATGCAGAATCAGAAGAAGATAAACAAGGCTTAGCCCTATCAAGGTTCAAACAATCCAGAATATCTTCCAAAATCAACACATGATACATAGGACTACGCTCAAAATGCCCGCCATCCTCTAGTACCTGTTCTTTTGTTTGCGAGAGAATGATCTGACGTCCTTTAGTTAACCAGCACTGAGCTTCCTTGCTATCAAAAAAGTTACCTGCAAACATCAAAGCCACACCATTTTTAAACAAATGATTGCCTAGCAAATGATATTCTAAATGCTTATACAAAAATCTCGATTGTAAAAATAATGATTCATAAACAGGGCTTAGCTGTTCATCCTTTAAACTAAATTGAGATAAAAATTTAACCCAGTTTACTATTCGTAAGGAAAGTGTATAAGGCTCCCAGCCATTTCCCTGCCCCACAGGATTACATTTAATCCAGTCCTGAATTAAATCGAGTGCAACAGACTGATCTATAATTGACTGATTGAGATAATCAAAATAATGTAAATTATATAACCATAATTTACTCGCCTTATCGTTATTCCAGTCAACAGGAAATGCAGCAGATCCATACTCATTTAAAAAACAGAATTGAGCATTTTCATGCGATGCATGTTTCGCAATGGGTGGAACAAAATCTATCGCTCCAACACATACAGGCTGCTTAATAACAGTTGAAAAGGCTAATTTTTGATTAACTTTTAAATATAAGCGCCAATAGAATTGAATCGGTTTTAAAAAGCGTACTGTA
>Ga0209707_1000806_pt1 | contig 18434 bp, 30 predicted proteins | sample EN4Hudsemesocosm_FD_184630 | JGI IMG/M metagenome (GOLD analysis project Ga0209707, IMG submission 184630) | Methane-oxidizing microbial communities from mesocosms in the Hudson Canyon - EN4B Hudson Canyon (SPAdes) (version 2) | ecosystem: Environmental > Aquatic > Marine > Cold seeps | place... | reverse complement strand
TTTATTAACAATGAATTCAAGAGTATCAAGCTTTAATATTGGCAGTAAATACTTGCTTAGTATGACAAATGTAGATTGTCAGTATTATATAAAGAAAAAAGATATAAACACTAATCCTAATGTTATGATTCAACTAAACTTAAAAGATAATATAGAATTTAAAGGTGAACTATTTAAAGAAAGTTATAATTTATAATTTTCTTCTGAATAGTTCAGTTTTAGTTTTTACAAAATTTCTTGATTGTTTAAAAGTATGAGTATATAGTAGTTATAGCTTGGCGACCCCAGCAAGATTTGAACTTGCGTCCTCAGGAGGAAATCCTAGCGTCGTAGTTTTCCTATTTATTCCAAATAGCCTATATTAGGTACTTTTAGAGATTCACTCTTTCCTTTAAATTCCAATTATGATATACTTTTTCTTAAGAAAGTACCACCCAAAGTACCACCCAATACGACCTCAGGTTTTTACTAGGACAAGATTATGGCAATTGATACAAAAAAGTATATAAACAAAGTAGATGTGGGCATTAAGGCAGATAAAAACTATCAGGAATTCTATTTATATTTAAAAATAGACAGTAGAAAATATAGAAAAATTCTTGATTATTCTTCCAAACATTGGGATAAAAGAACAAAAATATCCCAAGCGAAGTTAGAAATCCAAAAAATAAGAGATAAAAGCACTCAAAGTGAACTCAATGAAAACATCACTTTAAATCAATTTAGTGAAAGAATTTTTAATACTTATCTTGATACAAAGTGGAATAAAACTAAAAAAAACTACTATCAAAAATACATTGAGAACTTTCTAGGTAAAAAACAAATCAATAAAATAGTTCAGTTAAATATCAAGGAACTTATAAAACATCTAGAAAACAAAGAACTAAGCCCTAGAACGGTTAAAACGTCTTTAGAAGTACTAAGTCCTATATTTAACGATGCCATAGCTAATAAGCTCATTCTAAATAACCCTTGTGCAAATATTGTTGTTAAAAGACCCAATACCAAGAAAATAGTATTAAATGCCAGTGAAAAGCTTGTAGAGGTTCATAATGCTATAACCTCAGAATTCAAAGATGACCCTTTTTATTATTGTCTGTTTATGTTCGCACTTCAAGGTAGAAGAAAAAGTGAAATACTTAATATTAAATGGGAAGATATTGATTTTATAAATGATGTTTATGTATTGCCTAAGACAAAATCAGGTTTTGAGCAAAAATTTTATTTACCAAAAGATATAAAAGAAAAGTTACCATTAATTGAAACAGATAATATATATGTATTTAATTCTAGAAAAATAAAAGACAAACCTATTCAAAATGTAAGAGATCAAGTTAATAAACTCAAAAAAGTATTATGGGCTGATTTTCATATGCATTATTGCAGAAATATAATAAGTAGTGCTATGAGTGAAAAAGGTGTTGAAGCTATCTTTCAAAGTGGAGCACTGGGACACAACGATCCAAATACAATCAAGAAATATACTTCACTTGATTATGTTAGAGGAAGTAAAGAAGCGAGTAATATTATAGACCAATCAATAGATTAGGTGTTATTCATGTAATTTTATTTCTTTTTACCCTGACCAAACCACTCTTTTACCCAATCTTGCATCAAAAATACAGAAAAACCAACTAGGAATAAGAATATCATCCCACTCCAGTATCTAACATCAGAACTAATTTCATAAAACCTTGCTGACTTACTAAGGACTATCAATAATAAAAATAGAAACAATCCACAAATACCTTTAACTTTTACAATATTAAATTTACTCTTCATGCTTTAAACCATGTTTTAATATAATCTGTTGCCAACCATAATGAAAAGCCACCTAAGAATAGTAAAATATACATAATATAGTATCTCATTTCAGAAGTGAGATATGGTTTTGAGACTTTTGCAAATACGACAATTGATATAAACAAAAAAATTCCAATAAGTCCTTTAAGCTTTACAAAATCAAATTTATTTTTGCTCTTCATTTTTCAACCTCCTTAATTTTCTAAAAATAATCAATCCACCTATAACTACAAATATTTGCTCATACCCATAATAGGGAGGCATCATAAAACCTAAATATACTAATATAAATCCTATTATATAGTGAATCATTTATTTAACCTTTAACTTTATACTTATCTCTCGTGCACAAAAAAGCAAAGATATAAATTTGCCAGATAGCCATTAACAAAGCAGTTACTTTTAAATATTCACTAGCATCCGTCCAAAATAATTGATGCTCCATACCTTCAGCGGAAACCCAACTGTTAAGCCCTATTAAAATTAAAACGAACATGTTAGAACCATAAAATATACTGTCATATAAAAGTTTGTCTTTATATGTCTTCAATAGTTTTTGAGTAATATAAGTTATAATGAACATACTCAGTAGATATATTTTATATGTTTCTCCAGAGATAAATATGCTTTTCATCACTTTTTTTCTTCCTCTTTCTTAATCCGTTCATTTTCTTTTTCATTTAAAACATCAATATAGTCGACTACGATAGCCACTACTACAATAAGTAAACTCCAATAAATATTATGTACATCTTCAATATCTGTTAATGGTTTATATTCCGTAAACCTTCCTAGCTGAATTCGAATTCCCATCAAACCACCAACAGATGTTAAGAAGATATAGAGTGCAATTAAATATAGCCAGAAAGATACTGTCGTTCTCACCATCATATTGAGGCCATAATTATTTTCCTCGTTCTTTCTCCATTCGTTGTTCTATAAAAAAACATTATATACTTTTTGTAAGAAACTGAGTATTAACATTATAAAAAAAAACTTCCACATATTAAAACCAAAGTATACTTCGTGAGAATCAATTGTACTATTGGGATCACTGTTGTATGATATTTCATTAATAGTCATATCAAATTTTTGATCAAAATACAATTGTCCCAATGAATTTATTTTCATATGCCATAAAACTCTTAAAGGGTAAAATGTAATACATGCATAAAGGACTTTTAAAGTGTTAGTTCTAATTTTTTCTAAAAAAGTTTTTTCATTTAGATGTGTAATTTTTAATCTAAATATAAAACTTCCTATTGTAAATCCATTTGTAGCACTCGGGAAAACACCATAATATATTGTTATTGTTAATAGATTTCCTAAAAGTATTCCTATTAGAATATTAAATCCTAAGTTAACTATCGTAATATCTACAACAACTATAGTGCAAATTTGCCATATTACATAATCTAAAGCTGAAGAATATATTCTTTTATTAAATAAACTATTTAATCTCTCTTTATTCATTAACTATCCAATTGTTATTTTTTACTTATTATAAATTTTTAAACTTATCTCTTTGACATAAGACTGCAAAAATATATAAATGCCATATAAATATAGCAGAAGCTCCAAGAATTAAATAGTCGTTTATAGGAAAACTAAAAAAAATATGAACTTCTGATTCTCCCATAACAATTGAACCATTCATTACATTTAAAATCATCACAAATATATTAGACGAATAAAACACTTTGTCATCGAAGAGTTCTTCTTTATATACTTTCAATAATTTTTGAGTGATATAGGTAATAATCAACATGCTAAAAAAATATGTTTCTGCTGAAATCAATATACTTTCCATTAATTTTTGTTTTTCTTTACGAAGAAAATTTTCCGTACTTGTGCAATAGGTTCAATAATAATATAGGATAGTGCCATACCCAAAGATGAAATTATAAAAGAACTGAATAATAAAGACCCAAATTGAGTTGTGTTAAAAAAAGTTTCAAGCCTATCACCTGTAAACTCAGGATTTTGAAAATGTCCCAATAAATAGAAATCAATCACAAAGGATAGAAATGCAATCGCGATGATATATGTGAATAAATTTGTATGAGAGTTGTTGTTTTTAATAATGGCATCACAATATAATCTATTATCTTCCTTTATATACCCCAAACTGCAAAGATAAACTTTTGTATAAAGATAAAAAGAAATTAGAAAAGGTATTAACAAGACAACTATTGCCCAAGAAAATTGTAGTTTAATCATAAAATATAAATCATTTGGCTTAGCAGCTTGTGAGTATGTTTCTATTCTTTTAAAGTTATTACTCATAAAATCAAGAAATGATATCAAAAACTCATTTTGCGAAACTCCTTCTTCATTAAAAAAGAATATTGGCAAGGAACATAAAACTAGAGTGGAAGTCATTATAATCCATACAAAGCTTTTATTCATTAATTTATTTTTTTTACTATTGACCGCATCTATATATTCTTTTTCCAATAATTATCCAATTGTTATTTTTTACTTATTATAGTAAAAGATTATATAAATATGCTTATTATTATTTAATGTTATAAAGAAGTTTAATTTGCCACTTCAATAAAATGACATTCAAGCATCTTATCAATAACCAATCTATCATAAAGCACTGAACCACCCCACTTTGTAAAATTAAAGGGGACAGGCAACTTTAATTTAAAAAAGTGGCGATTCATCACCTGACCCCTATTTTATCTTGATACAAAGTGGAATAAAACAAAAGAAAACTACTACACAAAATATATTGAGAACTTTCTGGGTAAAAAACAAATAAACAAAATAGTTCAATTAAATATCAAAGAACTTATAAAATATCTAGAAAATAAAAAATTAAGCCCTAGAACTGTTAAAACGTCTTTGGAGGTATTAAGCCCTATATTTAACGATGCCATAGCTAATAAGCTCATTATAAATAACCCTTGTGCCAATATTGTTGTTAAAAGACCAAATACCAAGAAAATAGTATTAAATGCTAGTGAAAAGCTTGTAGAGGTTCATAATGCTATAAACTCAGAATTCAAAGATGACCCTTTTTATTATTGTCTGTTTATGTTCGCACTTCAAGGTAGAAGAAAAAGTGAAATACTGAATATGAAATGGGAAGATATAGATTTTATAAATGACGTTTATGTATTACCTAAAACAAAATCAGGTTTTGAACAAAAATTCTATTTACCTAAAGATATCAAAGAGAAGTTACCATTAATTGAAACAGATAATATCTATGTATTTAATTCTAGAAAAATAAAAGATAAGCCAATTCAAAATGTAAGAGATCAAGTTAATAAATTAAAAAAAGTTTTATGGAGTGATTTTCATATGCATTATTGTAGAAATATAATTAGTAGTGCAATGAGTGAAAAAGGTGTTGAAGCTATCTTTCAAAGTGGAGCACTGGGACACAATGACCCCAATACAATTAAAAAATATACTTCACTTGATTATGTTAGAGGAAGTAAAGAGGCAAGTAATATTATAAATGAAACATTGAAAAAATAATTGAAACTAAAATTAAAATAGTAAAAGTACAGATGGCATTAAAATAATCATTGGTACTAATGCAAAAAACAAAATTTTTCGAAATTGTATAACATTTAATATCCATAGATTTTTTAATTCTTTTATTTCTTCAGTATCATCTTTATCGTAAAAATTATCATAGTTTCTAGAAAAACTTCCCCACGGAAGTCTCTCTTTAACATAATGAACCATTGGAAAATAACCATGTAACTTTTTAATTTCTTCTAGTTTTCCAAACTCATCTAATTTTTTAGCAAGTTCTTTTTCTATTTTCATACCCTTAAAAGCTCTTTTGGCCATCATTACAAAAAAAACTAAAAATACTAAAAATTGAATTAAGAAAATACTAGTTTTCATTTATTTTTTTCCTGACCAAACCAACGCTTTATCCAATCTTGCATCAAAAATAGAGAAAAAGCACCAATAAATAAAAATATCATCCCACCCCAGTATCTTATATCAGAACTTATTTCATAAAACCTTGCTGACTTACCAAGGACAATCAATAATAAAAATAGAAATAAGCCAATAATGCCTTTGATTTTTACAGTATCAAATTTATTTTTATTATTCATATCACATATCCATTCATTTATCTTATTTTATTTTTTCATCTTAAGAATATAATATATAATTAAAGGAATTGACAAAATCAATATAACAAAAGCCAACATAATTATGCTTAGTACTTTATACTTAGAATTATAATATTTATCTAAAAAGTCAAATAAACAATAATATATAAACCATAAACTGATAAAAAGCAATGTAATATGTAAATATTCAACTATATTTAAAATAACACTTGAGAGCTTTATTCCTTCTTCTAGATATATAGATAAATCAAAACCATATATTTGAACTATCAATATTGATATGTATGTGTATATCAAGTTTAAACAACCTAAACCTAATAAATATTTTTTCTTATTTATCCAAAGTGTATTCAATATTTTCTTCTCCATAATACCTTAGTTTTTTAAAAACAGTTTTCTCAATTGTGCAACAAATTCAATTATCAGATAAGCAAAATATGGACCGAATAGCAAACTTATGAAAGACGTGTATATTATAGAACCCAATTCCGTCGTTCGAAAAAAAACTGAAAGATAAAGATAACTTTCACCTAATTCAGAACCATGAAAATACCCTAAAAGAAAATAGTCAAAGAGAAATAATACTACTATGATAGAAAATATATACGTAAACAAATTTGTGTGTGAGTTGGTATATTTTATCATCGTATCGTAATATAATTCTCTATCTAACTTCTTATATCCTAAACTACAAAGATAAACCTTAGCAATATGATACAAACTAATTATGAAAATGACCAATATAACAATAATTGACCAAGAAATTTGAAGTTCAAATGTATTAGACAAGTTACTTGACATTGCAGCATGGGAATGACCATCAATTCTTAAAAAGTAATTACTCATAAAATCAATGAATTGTTTCAATAAATTACTATTAGCAATTCCATCTTCATTAAAAAGAATAATTGGTAAAGAACACAAGACTACTGTTAATCCAATTATTTTTATTAAAACTCTCTTATTCAAAAGGTTATTTCTGTTTTCTAATACTGCACTTATATATTCTTTGTCCATAAACGCCTAATTGTTATTTTTTACTTATTATAGTAAAAGATTATATAAATATGCTTATTGTTATTTAATAGTATAAAGAAGTTTAATTTGCCACTTCAATGGAATGACATTCAAACATTTTATCAATAACCAATCTATCATAAAGAACAGAACCACCCCACTTTGTATATGGTAGTTGCTTTTTACTTCTTTTTTTTGCTTGTGTTGATAAAGATATACTAAATTCAATTTGAAATTCTTTTGGAGTAATCCATCTTTTATTATGAGATTCCATATTCATCCTTTATTAAATACGCGTCATAACCAAACCCAAAAGCTAATCCAAACACAAGGGGAACGCTTGCTAACGCACTAACGTTTGTTTACAGTTCAACACCATATTCATTAAGCGATACAATATCACCAGTCAATAACTCTCTTTTTATCATTTCGTTTTTAACCAATCCATAATGATGTAAATTGATGTTTTCTAAATCCGTATTATCCAACTCTCTAAAGTATTGAATCAAAGAATAATCATTAAGTTTTGAAGGAATAACAGGAACTTCTATAAATTTATTTAGTTTGTCACAATATGCATATCTGTTAAGTCCGTTGATAGATACTTTTACACTTTTTATGGTTTCTTTTTTAACGTATTTTTCTAATTTGAAAGTGTTTTTTGTTTGCATTCTTGAATGTAATATTAAATCAGCATTTTTAGACCATATAACAACGTCTTCAACCTCTCCTGTCTCTTCATCCATATATCTATAGTTAATCATCGTACCATCAAAGCTTTTGTATATGGTGCCATGCTTTAACATCGCAGTTATTTTTTGAAAGTCATTTTCAAACTTTTCTTTGAAGTAATATCGTACTTTTCTATACACAGATAAAGGAGCTAAAGTTCGACTAGTAAGAAATCTTCTTACTTTATGTTTAATATACCAGTACACAGCATGTTGAATTGAAGCTCTATTAGTATCTTCAAATGTTTTTAATATGTATTTCATTACATATCCAACTGCCCCGCCCTTTTCTTTGTACCATGTGTATCTAAACCCAATACCACCATGATTAGCACCCCATTTATCTTTGTTTTTAAAGTATTCTAGAAATTTCTTTTTAACTGGTAAAATGTAAGATGCAGGAAGAAACACCAAGGCATGAAGATGTGGTACACCGCTTTTATGTGGCTCATACACTCTAAAGTATGTTAGACCAAAGCCCATTTCTTTTTTCATCTTCTGGAATACTTGTAAGTTGGTAAACTTATTCCAAATTTGAGTTAAAGCTTTTGAAGTTTCATTTGGATTGACTACGTAATTTCCATCTTTAAATTTTCTATGAAATTTAGAAGGAGCAGTGAGCGTTACAAATACAGGAAGTAAACCTTTATCTTTTGCATTCGCAACCATCGTATTCACTCGATTGTTAATCTCAGAGAAGTATTTCTTAGGATTTAGATTTGCTGAATATGTATTATCAAGCATATTAATACTTTTATCTGCAAAGTCAACGTGAAAGTTTTCCAAGAACTTCTTTTGGAAAGCAATTTTATTATCTATAAAACTGATGTCTTCTGCGGTAATACCATACATTTTATACCTTTCGTTATAGGGTGTAGTAACTTTTTTAAAAGTAAGCAAGGACAATAAATAAAAACAAACTCCGTTTGTTTTTATTTTCCGTCTATTTAAAAAATCACAATTAAAACTATTCATCTTCTAAAACTTCATTTATTGGCTCTAATGGCTCGTTTTCATCTAATACCTCTAAGACTATGGATAAGTTAATATTGTCACTCTCTTGGCTCTCATACTTGAATAACCATCCTAAAACTGGAATATCCATTAACAAAGGAATACCATGAAAAGAATTGGTAGTTTCATTTCTATTAATCCCAGTTAATACAAACAAATTTCCTTGTTTTAGATGAAAGTTTTGTTTGATGTATTTTTTTGATGTAGTTGGTAAATTATCATTTGAATTGATGATATTAGATACTGTTAATTCGAGATCTAAGTAAACAACATTGGATTCATATATTTTTGGAGTGATATTTAGTTTTAAACCTACATCTTTATATGCATATGCTGTTGTAACTTTTGAATTGTCATTGTCCACTTTTGCTTCTCCATTTTTATATGCAATATTAGTAACTACTTCAAATGATGATTTTTGATTATCAGAGATGGTTAAAATTGGGCTGGAAATCAATTTAGTATTATTGTTATGATTTAGCAGTTTTATAAAGGAGTAAAATTGAGAGCTTTGAACCTGATTTATTTTGTTTGAGACTGTAAAGGGAAAGGCCACTAAATTATAAAAGAAATTGGTATTTTCATTGGATTTTATATCAACTTTATTCTCAATTCCAAACTCTTTTAATTTCTCAATATTGGTCTCAATTATTGTTACTTTTAATTTTAATTGCTTGGGTAAAATATCCATCTTTTTTATGAAGTTTTTTATACTAAAATAATCATCAAATTTAGAGTTAATTATGAGCAGTTTTGAAGTACTTATATATTCATATTTTATGTCTTTATAAATGCTAAGAAATTGTTTGATATCTTCATAGTTTATATACTGTAATTTAATACTTCGTAAAATAGGTTTTATATGTTGCTTTTTTTTGATGATGTAATAATTATTGGCCTTGAGTAAATAAAAACCTCTTTCATCCAGTAGTGAAGATAGAATATAGAAGTAAGTACCTTTTTTAATTTTTCTGTTTATAAGTAGTGTAATTTTATCATCAATTTCTTTATCAATTATGATATTTATGTTGTTGATTTTTGAGACTATATGAACATAATCTTTTAAGGTAATATCTAATAAATCAGATGCATTAAGTGAAAATGATATAAAAATCATTAGGAGTATTTTCTTCATTTCAGTACTTCATTTTCTTTTATTATGTTGGATAATATATTTTTATCTTCTTTTGTTTTTTCTTCAAAGTTCACATCAAAGAACTGTTTTAAGTCCTCTTTTGAAGTAAGAAGTAATTGTCTGAATATTGTTCTATTTTTACCTTTATATAGTACATTTCGATAGAGTAGTTTTGAGTTGGTTTTTGCAAGAAATAGTCTTATATACCTATAAAAATATACATTGTTATATATTTTACAGCCTTTAACATTATCACAAAGAATAAACATCGTAAAATACTCATCACTGATATAATTTGTATGTTCTTCAACATTATTAGTGATTTCAACTTCATGTATAGGTTTTAAGGAACTATTACCAATGGGAGTAATTACCTCTTCTTCACTTTTAAAATTAGAGATGAGTTTATAAAACAGTAAAGCAGCAATTATAATACCAACTGCAAAGTAACCTATAAACTTAACCAAGATTGATTTTTGATTGGACTTATTTCCACTTTGATACAGAGCAAATATTTCGCTTTTTGTCTTGACTGAAAACTTGGAGAACATATCACTTTTACGCATAGCAAATGAGGCATAAGACTTATATGTTAAAGAAGAGTTTGATAGCTTTTTACTTCGTGGTTGTGCTTCAATAAATATCTCAGGAATGGCACGATACTTGGAATGAATGAGTGATTTATTTTGAGTAAGAAGTATAATTTCATGAAATAAGTGTCTGTGATAAGTAAGCCAAAATATTTTAACTTTGTCTTGAGGAGTAAAAAAATCATGACATTCATCGAATATTATATAAGCTTTATAGTATCCTTTTTCTTGTGAAAACTTCACCAAATAATTATCAACAGATTCTTCGTTTTTATGTATTTCATACAAAGAATAACAAGCCGTTAAATAAGCGAAAAAATCTTCTATATTCAGCTTCTTAAATTTGGTAGATGATTCGGGAAATTCTTCAAATTTTACACCATTAATATTTGTATAAACTACATCAATTTCTTTGGATAGTTTATCTTTGTTTTCCAGTACATTTATAATTTTATCTATTGCATAATATGACTTTCCACTTCCAGGAAATCCCACCACTAATGAAACCATAAATCACCCCTTTTTATGTTGTTAATATTTGTTGTTTATGCTCGTATAAATGCTAAAATTTGCTTAGCAATAAATCCCGTTATTAAAAAATTCAGTACTATTTGCAAAGCATTTAGAAATCCTAAATAAGATGCCAGTTGTAAAATACTTGATACATCTCCAATATTACTTGTGGCCTTATTGATAAAAAAATCCACTGTAAAAGATACTAAAGTAAAGAAAAATGAGAAGATGGCAATTTTCTGAACCAAAGGATTCTTTGCCATAACTCCAAGTAGTTCTAATATGATTGTGACAACGGCTAACATTAATTACTCCTAAACACGATAAACAGTCCAAAGATATATGCAGTGATTACAAATATACTTCTTATGTGTGTGATGTATGCACTTAAATAAGATATGTTAAATACTTCGTATGTTCTATCCAGTAGTATAAAACTAATAGGAGCTGGAGCACTTCCATATCCACCAAAGCCAAATGAAGATGAATAACTTCCAAAGTTTGAAGAGAGTGTAGTTTGATAATCGTTAGTAAACTGTGTGGTTAAACCATTTAATTCACTGCTGTTATCTGTATTTGTATTGTTTCCTAAATCGGATAAGTCATTGTCGCTTAACTGCTCTTGGGTTGCTCTATTAGATAAACTTTGTAAATGAGTATTGGTAATATCTGACTTTGAATTTAAATCAGTTAATTTGCTATTTGAATCAATAGTATTGGTATTTAAAGAATCTAGGTTTGTATTAGTAGTATTTAGCTTTGAGTTTATACTTGATAATTCTAAATTGGTCACAGCAACTTTAGATTTAATATTGAGTAAATTATCATTGGTGGTTTGTGCTTCATCGTTGATATCTTGAAGTTCCAATAAAATTGAGTCTTGATTGTATTCAATATTGTCAATGTATGGAATTAACTCTTCCACTGTTGTACCACTTCCAATTACAGGAGCTGGACGAACTGGGTCATCAGGTGGAGTAACTACAATAGGAGTATTAAAGAAACAATATCCAGCGGTACAGAAGTCTGAATTACTGTGAGGATTTTCGAAGTACAATCCCGTGCCATCCCCATCACTAATAAACCATGTTTCACACGATGACATTGTATCTCTGGGACCTTGATATAAGAATCCATCTCTAAATTGTCCTGTCATATCCCCTAAAGGAGTACAATCAATCTCACTGAAAGCTTTTGAAATAAGAAGTATTAGAAATATGAACTGTTTCATTACACACTTCTTAGGGCTATTACTAAGCCACATAAATATCCAAAGGATAAAAAGCTTGCTCTTAACGTTGGAACTTCATCTTCAAAGGTTGTTACATCTAAGAACTTATAGGTATTACCATAAATATTTAATTGTATTGCACTAGGAGCAGTTGAATAACCACCTATTCCTAAACTCAATAAATAAGTAACGTAGGAGTTTGATAAATTACTTTGAAACAAATTAGTAAAGTTTGTGTAAGTACTTGTATCATCACTGGTAAAGTCGTCAATAGCAAAAGTATTTAAAGTGTTATTGGTAAGTTGTGCATTAATAGCTCGTGAGTTCATATCACTGGTAAAGTTAAACGTAGACGTAAATGTATTTAGCAGTTCATCCCAAATTGAATTATCATTTGTCTTGTTTACATTGATATCATTTAATTGAGTAAGATTCATTAAATCATTTATACTACTTAACTCATTATTTGTAACAGCTATTTTTGATTTGATATCATGAAGTTTTTCATTTATTTGTTCTTGTTTATCATTGTTAGATTCTAGTTTTATAATTTTTGAATCTTGATTGTATTCTACTTGATCAAATGCTTTTATTACTTCGGAATAATCTTCATCATTAGAACACAAAGCTTCATTTACACTATCAGATTCAGATAAACCCCACACACTATACTTTCCAGTAACGTAACCACCTGTTTCAATATAGTTCCAGTTACTGTCATAGTCATGTTCTTTCCAAGTAAGATTAGGAGCACTGATATCAACACAAGGAAGATAATCAACCCATGTTTGATTATAGATAGGTTGCCCTCCACTGCCAGAATAAACAAAGGGTTCAGCATCCCAGTTAAATTCTAAGTAGTAAACATTGTATGTTAATTCGTCTCCACCACATAAACAGGAATTTGCATCAATAACTTCATACTCATAAGGAGCCTCTTCTATATGCATATACCCTATTGAGCTTGGGTCATTAAAAGGAGATTCTAGTATAGTCACAGAGTCCACAACAGCAAAGCAAAGATTTATCGTAAAACTGAGTATGAGTAATGTTTTCATAGCTCTACGCTCTTAAGAGTCTCAGCATAACTGTAAAACCCCATATCATTAGACCTAAGTTCATATTTATTGAATAGAAGTAATCGAAAGTTAAATTACCCGTTAATTCAAAGATAATCATCTTATATCCATCTAAACAAACCAAAGAGGAATAAAAATGAAGTAATTATTCCACTAAAGGCCATTAAGAGATTAAATTCATTTAGAGATAATCCCAAGATTGATAAGTTACTGTATGTAGGGCTTAGGCTTGAATCGAATTCAAATTCACTCAAACTCTTGTCATTGATTAAACATTTATTATTGGTAAAGATATAACCTGATTTGATTTGGATAGAAGTGTAGTTAGATACTTTAACTCTTTTTAGTGAGGTTGGATTATCGCTTGTTTTATAAAACAGTCGTGTATTTTTATAGTAGTGCTCAGTGATACAATCAATATTTGTAGAAAAATCTGTATTTCTGATAAGTAGTGAGTCGGCAAGAATATAAGAGTTTATAAATAATAAGATGATAAGTGTTTTCATTCATAAAACCTCTTTAAAGACAAGGAGGGAAATCCCTCAAAGTCTTATAATAAACCTTTAACTTTTTTAAAGCCAAAAATCAATACTGCAACACCAAGTATCGCACCAAATACATTTGTAACACTTCCTGTAGCATCCGTCATATCAGGAGCAGCAATAGCAGCTGCAGCCAAATCTACACCCGTAAAGACAAATACTAACGAAGCCGCAATTGCAAAACCAAAGGCTGTAATACTTTTATTCTTACCAAATAATAATAGTTGAATAAAAGACATACAAGAACTAATAACCGAAACTAAAGACAAAATTGAAGCCATCAAATAAGCGATAAGCTTGCTAAACATAGTAACTCCTTTTTACTAATAATTTTTGTTGAGAATTAACGTCGACTATTAACGCTCAATCAAAACTACATAGTTGTGAGGACTTACATCTGGAGTACAGAATGCCTTTACTTTATTTTTCTCCTACTACTTTCACACTCACATCACTTTGCATTTGGAAGATGTTATTATCAATAGTTGTGTAGCTCAATAATAAATCTTTTCCAATAAGTTCATTGTATTTATGAACCATCAATGCAAGTTGTTCATCAGTAGTAGGTATCTTTATTATTTGGCTAATAGCCTTTTTGGTTTTAATTTCTGTACCTTGAACAGTTTTGACCACATCAATTTTTGTGATAAACTTTAATTTAACGCTCGATCCGTAAGCCGTTCCATTTTCTAATTTACCACTTGCCACGAAATCAACTCCATCCAGCGAGCCATACAAGAAGTTACCATGTTCTTCTAATTCAATTTTCTTTGCCATTTTATTCCCCTAAGTTTTTTGATTCACCCCACATAATCCATAAGGACTAATTCGGGGTGTGAATTAGCCCAGTGATTAAAAACCACTTTAAAACATATTTCATACGCTTTAAGGTGATTTAGATTCATATTTTTCAAGTATCATTTTTCTTACTTTTTATGTAGAACTAATATATTTGATTAAAAAATTATGATTTATTATTTGATAGAATGTATGTATGTATTTTTTACTATTTGTATGAGTGAAACAAGCTGTGACTTTTAGGATACATTGTAGATAGATGTGATAAAATAGACGATTATATGCATTATGTAGATACAATTTACACCCCTCATTAAATTAAACTGTGTAATTATACATACATTTTGTATGAATGTCAATAGATTTTACATACCTATTATAAAATTTGTATGTATGGAGTAATTATGGAAAATTTCGAACAAGACTTAAAAGACCTCAAAGAGGCGGTTAGTGCTAAGAATGATATGGAATTAGCGAGTATATTAAAGATTAGTTATTCGGCAATAGATGCATGGAAAAGAAGAAAAAGTTTACCAGTTAAGTATAAAAAACACATACAAGATAAAAAAAACACATACATTAATAGTGATTTAAAAGAAAAGATATTTGTAGAGTTAAATAAACTACCTGAAAAGAAACAAGAATATATTTATCATTTAATTGTTGCAGAAGTATTAAGAGAGTCATAAAAGAATGGAATTTTTGCTCGCTCTTCTTTTGATAATTGTTTTTGCAGTTTCTTCATATCGCTTTAGCTCTAAATCAAATGCATTTCATTCTCAATTAGAACAAGCTTTAATAAAAGACAATAAAATAATACCAAATGATATTAAGAGTTTTGAGGATTATCTTTATCCAAGAATACCTTTTGGTTATTTAACATACAAAATAGATAAACTCTATGACTTTGATGATAGTATTGAATTACGTGAAGTTAAAACAAAAATTGTAAAAACAGTTAAAAGAGAAAGAATATTGCCTTTTATAATTGGGTGTATTCACATTGTTTACTTCATAGATATACTATTTTTTTGACATATCGCAACTAATTAGATTGTATATATTTACTGTAAAAGTTAGTGTATGGATAGTTGTTATTTAAATCAATGGTAGTTTTATAAATCTCAGTTTGAATAAGCTCACATGCTTTTTTTGTGGTAAGAGTTGGATTACTACTAAATAGTCCGGTACACATGAATAAGGCACTATCTAAATGTTTATACCTAAATACACTTTTTTCTCTTCCGACTAACTCTTTCTCTATTTCATAATCTAAATACTTAGAGAAAATAAAAGAACAAGTAATACTTATTATGCTCGAGTAAATGAATATTTTTAAATATCTTTTCAAAAGATAGTTCATATATTTTATTTGTATAATTAATAATTATTAGTTAGCAACTACAAGTTTACGGGAAAGTAAAGACATAAGGTTTTCAAGCTTTTCCAATTGTTCTACCAACTGCATTTTAGTTATTTCAACTCCAAAATCTCCATGAGCAATTGAATCTCGAGTAGAGGCAATACTATCTAATATTGATAAGTCAACCAACTCCCCCTCCGAGAAAAAAACCCCAAGATTATTGAATAACTTTTCTACTGCGTTTGCTTTGTACTTAGGAACTCTATCTTTTGTAAAATTACGATAACTAATTTCACACTGAATAGTCATATGGTTGCGCTATAATTCTTCTAGGTGTTCTTTTAGTAGGCATTCTTTCTATCCTTATTTTCTAATAATATTAGAAACTTTTATATGTATAATATGATTTATATATTATTATCTTCACCAAAATCATAATCGATGAAACTTACGCTTGTTACTTTTAGCTTTAAGTTAATTTATTAAAAGAATATTATATAACTTAATTATTAATTTTTTCTTATATGATCATAAAAATAATCATAATAGTGAAAAAACAAAAAAACAAACTACATGTAGATAGCTACAATATAAACTCTTTTCATAGTAATGTGATTTAATTGTCATGTTTTGAAATCTATATTAAAAATATAAATTATAACTATATAAATTTAATCTTTTACCATCAAAAAGGTCTTCTTCTAAATTTATAAAAGATATATTCAAATCGGGGTCAGACCCCTATTTTTCACTTTATTATTATGTAGTGAAGACCCCAGTTTTTAAAATATACTCAAGACAGGGATGTTTCCCCATTTCCCATACCTATTTCCTAAATCTTCTTCAAACCAAATAGTATGAGCTTCTTTAGTTGTTTCTTTATCTAAAAAATATGTTCCCCTATTCACAATTGATTTCTGTATCCATGACCTCGCTATTTCGATATCTTGTTTAATGTTAGTCCCTCTAAAATAGATCAATCCAAGTTCATACTGAGCAAGGGCATGTCCATTATTTGCCGATTTTTCATACCAGTAGATAGAATTTTTAAAATCTTGCGCTATGGAAAATAATTGCCCAAGATAATATTGATGCAGACTATTATCTTCACTTACATCTTCTATGAATAAATTTATTGCCGCTTGTTTATTTTGGACTGTTCCTTTTCCATATATATATAATAACGCTAAATCATATTTTACCTTAGAACTTTCGTTGCCATTATTGACAGATTCTTTTATTAAATTAAAGGCCTTTTTATAATCTACTGGAGCTACCATTCCATATAAATACATAATTCCTAAGTTGTATTGTGCTTTTATATTCCCTTGTGCCGAAGATGTAGTAAAAAAATCAAATGCAGTTTTGTAGTCTTGTTTTACGTACAATCCCTCCAAGTATAATAAACCAAGAACATTTTGTGCATGAGCATCATCTTTTATTTCATTTGCCAATGTATACGCCTGTTCATAATTTTTATCATTTAAGGCAGAAAGTGTAGAAATCAATTTCACTGTTTGTGATTCATATATAATTTTAATTATAATAAAAGAAAAGAAAATACATATTACGCTTATAACCAATTTTTTCATGTTTCAAACCCTTTTTAAATTTATATTAATTTTGTTTTCTATCACAATCTATCGTATCTAACTACTCATTCTCAAAATTGATGATTAAATCATATGATTCATATAGCTGTCCTAGGAACTTTTTAAACCTATTTTTTAATAAAATTTCAATGTATCGAGATATCTGAATGCTAAAATTATTGAACCTAACATAATTATGGGTAATATAACGCCAATAATTCCAAATCTATCATTCAAAAATAAGTCATATACATTTATCACTTTGATAAAAACGATAGAACCAATAAACATTACTATGCCAATAATTCCAAATATACGTTTATAGTTTTTGCCCTTTGCCATTATTAATAAGCCCTCCTACTAAAATAGCTCCCGTTAACATAATAACTAATCCGTATTCAAAGTAATTTAATTTTTCAATTACATAAATACCACTAAGTAATAATAAAGAAGAAAGTATAATTTTTAGTTTTTTATTCATCCAATTTAAACCTTTTTATTCCAATATATTGTAATATAAATCATACAAAGTATAGCAAATATTATTTAAAGTTAACTTCCTTAAAACAGAATTATTTGAATAATCATATTTAATCCTTATTTACTATTACAATATTGATGGATTAGGGATAGACAGAACGTTAGGATATTTAAAAGTTGTGTAGTTAAAAGTACCACCCAAAGTACCACCTAAGATTTTTTTGTAAAATTTTATTTTTTTTGATTGTTTTAAAAGTATGTATATGTAGTAGCTGTAGCTTGGCGACCCCGAGAAGATTTGAACTTCTGTCCTCAGGAGGAAATCCTGATGTCCTTGGCCTCTAGACGACGGGGTCATAAGAAGAAAGAATTATAGTTAAAACAGTTTTTATCCCTGCTTAAAGTTTAACTTTTGCTTATGTAATTCTTTTAAT
>Ga0209707_1000801_pt1 | contig 18504 bp, 19 predicted proteins | sample EN4Hudsemesocosm_FD_184630 | JGI IMG/M metagenome (GOLD analysis project Ga0209707, IMG submission 184630) | Methane-oxidizing microbial communities from mesocosms in the Hudson Canyon - EN4B Hudson Canyon (SPAdes) (version 2) | ecosystem: Environmental > Aquatic > Marine > Cold seeps | place... | reverse complement strand
TAAAAAAGTTTTAAAGCAAGCGAAAGGTTATTACGGTGCACGTAGTAGAGTTTATCGCGTTGCTAAGCAAGCGGTAATTAAAGCAGGTCAATATGCTTACCGTGACCGTAAACAAAAGAAACGTCAATTCCGTGCTTTATGGATTGTCCGTATTAATGCTGCAGCTCGTTTATGCGGTATGTCATACAGTCGTTTCATCAACGGTTTAACTAAAGCTAATGTAGCGATTGACCGTAAAGTATTAGCTGATATCGCAGTACGTGATATGGATGCTTTTGCTAAAATCGCAGAGATTGCTAAAGCAAATCAAAGCAAACCTTCTTAAATAAAGGTAAAGCCTATTGATTATCAATAGGCTTTTTTGATGCTCTCTTGTTTTTATTTGAAAATAAGAGGGCGTTAAATTTCCCCTATTTACATAGAACAAGCCGAAAACTGAGTGTTGCGAGATTATTCGCAGTATTTGAAAATATCAAATATAACTTTTCTGACTTTTCTATTTCCATCTAATACTACATATAGTGAGCTGAGCAGTGTCGGCCAATCTTGAAGAAATTCTCTCGCAAGGCATGCAAGCCCTTGCAGAATCAACAGACCTTACCCAATTAGATCAAGTCAGAGTTTCCTATCTGGGAAAAAAGGGTGCATTTACCCTACAGATGAAGGAACTGGGTAAGCTAGACCCTGATCAACGTCGTTCTGTCGGTCAAGTTATCAATAAAGCTAAAGGTGAATTTCAGCAAAAGCTGGAAGAAACAAAAACAGCAATGCAACAAGCTGCTTTAGATGAAAGGTTGGCGAGTGAGTCAGTGGATGTTACTTTGCCTGGGCGAGGACAATCCGTTGCAGGTCTTCATCCAGTTACTATTACCTTACGAAGAATTTCAAAAATCTTTGCTAGTGTCGGCTTTAACGTTGTTGAGGGGCCTGAAATTGAAGATGACTATCATAACTTTGAAGCATTAAATATTCCAGCGCATCATCCAGCAAGAGCAATGCATGATACTTTTTACTTTGATCCACATACAGTATTAAGAACGCATACATCACCTGTACAAATTCGTGCGATGGAAGCGAATAAGCCTCCTCTAAAAGTGATTGCACCTGGTCGAGTCTACAGATGTGATTCAGATGTTACTCACACACCAATGTTTCATCAGGTAGAAGGATTTTTAGTTGATTCTGATGTCAGCTTTGCCGATTTAAAAGGTGTGGTTTACGAATTCTTACGTGCTTTTTTCGAAAAAGATATTGAAGTACGTTTTAGACCTTCATATTTCCCATTTACAGAGCCATCAGCAGAAGTAGATATTGAATGTGTGATGTGTGATGGTGAAGGTTGTCGTGTCTGTGGCCATACTGGCTGGCTAGAAGTCATGGGTTGTGGAATGATTCACCCCGAAGTATTTAAGTCTGTTGATATCAATAGTGATGAATTTACAGGATTTGCTTTTGGAATGGGGGTGGAGCGTTTGGCCATGCTACGTTACGGAATTAATGATTTAAGAATGTTTTTTGAAAACGATCTTAAATTTTTAGAACAATTTAATTAAGGCAGGATTGAATCATGCAAATAAGTGAAGCTTGGTTAAGAGAGCTAGTCAATCCACCTGTAGCGACTGAAGAACTTGTTGAACAGCTAACAATGGCTGGTTTAGAGGTTGATTCTGTGGAACCTGCTGCGGCCGAATTTTCGGGTGTGGTTGTTGGTGAAGTTGTTTCTATGGAGCAGCATTCTAATGCTGACAAATTAAGAGTATGTCAGGTTGCTGTTGGTGAAGCAGAGCCTCTACAAATTGTCTGTGGTGCGAGTAATGTAAGAGTAGGGCTAAAGATTCCTGCTGCATTAGTTGGCGCAGTTTTACCTGGCAATTTTAAAATTAAAAAATCAAAATTACGCGGCGAATTATCGTTGGGTATGTTGTGTTCAGAAAAAGAACTGGGCCTTGCTGCAGACGCAGATGGCTTGATGGAATTATTTGACGATGCCCCAGTTGGTACTGATATCAGAGAATACTTTTCTTTAGATGACAAAATTATAGAATTAGATTTAACACCTAACCGAGCAGATTGTTTAAGTGTGGAAGGTGTTGCTAGAGAAGTTGCTGTATTAAACGAAATGGAATGGGCAGCAGTTGAAGTTTCTCCTGTTGAAGTAACACATGATGCGGTAGTTAATGTTTCTGTAGAAGAGTCTGAAGCTTGCCCAAGATATTTAGGGCGTTTAATTAAAAATGTGGACGTTAAAGCAATAACGCCTTTATGGATGCAAGAAAGTTTAAGGCGTTCTGGTATTAGAAGCTTAGGGCCTATTGTTGATGTAACAAATTATGTGTTACTAGAATTAGGTCAACCATTACATGCCTTTGATGCTGAAAAATTAACAGGTGCTATTACAGTACGCGTTGGTAAAAAAGGTGAAGAATTAGCCTTATTGAATGATCAAACCATTAAATTAGATGGTGAGGCTTTAGTTATTGCTGATGAAAAACAGGCACTGGCTTTAGCGGGTGTGATGGGAGGTGAAGTAACCTCTGTTACTGATGAAACTAAAGATATTTTCCTAGAGTGTGCCTTTTTTACACCTATTGCAATTGCAGGAAAAGCGCGTAATTTTGGTTTGCATACAGATTCATCTCATCGTTTTGAACGTGGTGTGGATTTTAGCTTGCAAGAAAGAGCTATTGAACGTGCAACACAACTTATTGTTGAAATTACTGATGGTAATGTTGGACCAATCACAGAAGTGACTACAGCAGAAACTTTACCATCTAGAAAAGCGGTAACGCTTAGACAAAACCGTATTGAGAAGGTTTTAGGAATTAGCATGGAAAATGCTGAAGTAACTAAAATCTTTGAAGGCCTAGGCATGCAAGTTGAAGTACAAGCTGAAGGTTGGAATATTACACCTCCAGGTTGTCGTTTTGATATTGAAATTGAAGCTGATTTATTAGAAGAAGTTGGACGTATATACGGCTACAATAATTTGCCTAATAGTAGTTTACTGATGCGTTCTGAGCTAGGTAAAGCAGAGGAAGCTATACTTCCTATTGCACGAGCAGAAGATTTATTGGTTGATAGAGGTTTTCAGGAAGCCATTACTTATAGCTTTGTTGATGAAGATATTCAGAAAACAATAGCGCCTGATGATGAATTTATTCGTTTGAAAAATCCAATTTCATCAGAACTATCTGTTATGCGCACTACATTATGGTGTGGATTATTGAATGCAGCTTTATATAATACTAAGCGTCAACAAAGTAGAGTGCGATTATTTGAAACAGGGCTTCGTTTTATCAAGCAAGATGGTGAGACTGTACAGCAAAAAATGTTGTCTGGCCTAGTGCTAGGTGATGTCAATACTGAGCAATGGTCAGCAAAAAGTAGAAAGGTTGATTTTTTTGATTTAAAAGGTGATTTAGAAGCATTATTTCACTTAAGTGACTGTGAAGCTCAATTTAAAAGTACTGCGCATCCTTCTTTACATCCAGGCCAATCTGCAGAGATTTTGAATGCTGACGGTGAATTAATTGGCTTGATGGGAATGTTGCATCCTACATTAGAAAAGAAACTTGGCTTTGAAACACCTGTATTTTTGTTTGAATTAGTACAGGAATTGGTATTCAAAAAAGTATTACCAAAATTTGAATTGCTTTCAAAATTCCCATCAGTACGAAGAGATATGGCTCTGTTAGTTGAAGAAAAAGTAACAGCAGCTGAAATAGTTTCTAATATACTGAATTGCAATGAAAGTTTTATAAAAGATGTTCAGGTTTTCGATATTTATCGAGGTGAGGGCGTTGATGAAGGTTATAAGAGTGTAGCAATAAGTTTAATTTTGCAGGATTCGTCACAAACTTTAACAGATTCTGTAATAGATGCTATATTTAATAAGGTGTTAGAAGTGTTAAGCAGTAATATCAATGCAAAACTGAGGGATTAATTGAATGGCATTAACAAAGGCTGATTTTGCAGAACGTTTATTTGATGAATTAGGGTTAAATAAACGTGAAGCTAAAGAAATGATCGAGTTGTTTTTTGAAGAAATTAAAGGTTCTTTAGAAAATGGTGAACAAGTAAAAATATCAGGGTTCGGAAAGTTTGAATTAAGAGACAAAAGTAGTCGCCCTGGAAGGAACCCAAAAACAGGTGAAGAAATCCCCATTTCTGCGCGTCGTGTGGTAACATTCAGATCAGGTCAAAAACTTAAAGCTAGGGTAGAGCAGTATGCTGGAGCCGAGTAACAATAACGAACTGCCTGCAATACCGGCAAAAAGGTATTTCACCATTGGTGAAGTCAGTGAGCTTTGTGGTGTTAAACCACATGTACTTCGTTATTGGGAGCAAGAATTTACAGATTTAAATCCCGTAAAAAGACGTGGGAATCGTCGATATTATCAGCGTCATGACGTATTGATGATTCGTCAAATTAGATCGTTATTATATGAACAAGGTTATACCATTGGTGGAGCTCGCATTCATTTAGCAAGTGATGATGCAAAGGAAGATTCAACCAGAAGTAAGCAACTTGTTCACCAAATGATTGGTGAGTTAGAAGATATTTTAGAATTGTTAAAATAAAACCGGTTTTACAATATTTGAAGCTATCAAAAGTAGTTAGGGTATTGTAAAATATTCCTTCGGTTTTACTCAGTCAACATTCATTGACTGATCCAGAAAAATTATTTGATTCTCGGGGCGTAGCGCAGTTTGGTAGCGCACTACACTGGGGGTGTAGGGGTCGTCGGTTCGAATCCGGCCGCCCCGACCAATTGAAACTGCAGATATAAGAGTTTCATTGGTTAGAGAATTGAATTGTGGTCTATTGGATAGAGCTTCAGCAATGTTATCTAATTCATCATTTGGAATATAAGGTATTAAGCCTTTTCAAAAGTAATTTCCTGTGCTTGTCGTGGCATTTTTTAATATCAACTATTATTCCGTTAAGGAGTAGCATCTAAGCTATAGGGTTGTTATCCAAATTACTTGGTAGCGTCAACTTAGGGTTAGGGTCTGATTGATACATATCCTGATAATCACGAATACCTTTAGATTTTCCCTGTCCTGTACTCTGAGCAACGGCAAATTGTTGTAAAAATCTGCTGCACTGAAATGGGGTATTTGAGATTTATCGAATTAAAAATTGACCATATTGATAGTGTAAGTGATTCTATATGCCCATGAGTTAGCATTACCTTTGCCTAAAGGCGATGGACAATTTCTACATAAAGCAGCTACAGCAAAGCGAATACACTGAGCATAATCAGCGTTTAGGTTTTTGGCATAAAATATATCTGTGACTTTTACTATCTCAAGATATTTCTTTTGGATTGTCTTAGGAATATTTTCTGACTTTTTTACCGAGCTCCCATTTACAGTTTCTCAAATATTAAATTGATTGATTTAACGTCAGGTTTAGTATCAGGGTAGAGAATTTAATCCCTAATGAAATTTTAGTGGAGTTAAAAATAGTCAGAGTAGAAACAACACACAAGTACAGCAATATCAAAAGTGTTGAAGATTATAGATGACTTATTAGACTAAGCGCTAATGTTAATAGTTTGGCTAATGCATTTGAACTGATTTGGTGGACAATACTGTATGAAATATTTTTACTATCTTCAAAACAATAGACACAATAATACCTAGGTAATTTAGTTGTGAATTGGTAATATCAAGGGCTTATACACATACTGTTTATGAATAGACAGAAAAGGTAATAAACTATTTCTGTAAACAGGCTGTTAGGCTATTGACAAAGGTAAGTCATTGAAAAATCATTATTATATCGGTGTTGTATAATATCTATACAATTTAACTTAAGTGTAATATTTACGAGGGTTTAGCTTAACTTGGAACATTTAATCCACAGAGTTATCCACAGATTGTGTGTAAAAAGTAATTTATTAGTATAGTTTTCCCACGAGGTCTAAATGGGTTAGATAAACTCTCATATCTAATTCCAGTGAATGGTAATTAGGTTCCATATATTCACATAATTTATAAAATGCCTTATTGTGCTGTTTTTCTTTTAAATGTGCCAGTTCATGTACTGTAATCATTGTTAAAAACTCAATAGGTGCTTTTTTAAAGATGGAACCAATGCGTATTTCATTTTTGGCTTTTAATTTACTTCCCTGGACTCGGGATACAAAAGAATGTAACCCCAATGCATGGTGAAGCACATCAATTTTGTCATCGTAAACAATTTTACTTAAAGGCGAAGACTGCTTTATAAATTGATTTTTTAGACGCATTACAAAAATATAAAGCGCCTTGTTATTACTGACGGTATGATTTTTAGGATACTTTTTTAAAAGAACTTGCGATAATTTTTCTTCCTCAATTAGCATTTGAATTTGATCGCTAATTGTTTGTGGATAGCCAGCTAAATATTTAAAAGAGTTCATTTCAAAGAGAGAGTATGCATATAAAAATAAAGATTAGTTCCAAGGTGGTTGGTCGCCAGAATAAGCGATAAAGTTTTTATCTTTTGCATGTGTCATCGTTCCTAGAGTAGAAGATGCTTTACTGGCTTTTGAAGTAGATACAGATGAAACTGCATTTGTATTCCATTGACTAAAAAGTGAAATATCCAGATTGCTGGAAATATACCATTTCTTTTTACTGGGATCCCATTTAGCCCCCAAAGCTTTTGCCTCATCTTTTTGAGCAAAAGGGACATTAAGAAATATTTTAGAATTAGACATTTTATATAAGTAGAATAGAATTGGTAGTTAACAATGATTGTAAATCATTTTAACGGTAATTAAGGAACCGTAAAGTGTATTTTTCTAATAAATAGTTTATAGATTAATTTGATGACTAAAACTGATAAAAAAATAGATAAACAAATTTGCCAAGTACTAACTCGTGTTTGTGAAACGGTAAAAATAGAAGTTGAAGGTTTTCAATGGCTAACACATTTTGTTGATTACAATCAGTTCCCCGCTAGTTTATCGATTATTTGTATTTTTTCTAGTAAAGATGAACTTGAGAAAACTCGTAAAAACATGAAAGATCAATTTATTAGTGAACTAGTTAAAACAGAACTTGAGCAAATCAATATCAAATTGAAAAATATTAATCAGCATATTTTATTTAATACTGAAAACGACTTTAAATCAGCACAGAATAAATTTAACTAGACCTTATTAATAACTAACTGAACTTTTTCTAAAAAGCAACAAGTCTTGCATGGTATCCATTTTGGATATTATATTTCAGCGTGATATACATATTAAGAGAAATTAATTTGATGGAAAAACAAATCAATAAAGTTTTATCAATAACACATGCAGTGAAAAAATGGATGATTGTTTTTGTCCTTATTTTAATGGTTATTATTGTTATGGCTTCAGTAGTAGAGCTTGCAATAGTCTTGTTTCAAGAAGTGACAAACTCAACTGATAGTTCTCTGTTCTTAGACATAAATGAGCTATTTCGAATTTTTGGCTTTGTCTTTATGATACTCATTGGGTTTGAGCTGTTAGAATCCATAGAGATGTATTTTAATAATAATGTCATTCATGCTGAAGTAGTTATTTTAATTGCGGTTATAGCTGTCGCTAGGAAAGTTATTCTTCTTGATCTAGAAAAATATGATCCAATGGCCATTATAGGGTTAAGTTTTATTATCCTAGCTTTGGGGGGGTGCTACTTCCTGATAAAGTGCAGTAATAAAAAAGATGAAAGTAGATAATAACGTGCAACCATAGACTATGAGAAAGGTGCACAGTTTAGGTGGAAATAGATAGTGTATGACGTAGTAAAAATAATTATCTTTACAAATTATTTCTATGATTCTCGGAGGAAAAAATGAGATTCTTGATGATTACCTGTATGTTCTCGTTCATATTTTCTTGCACCTCTGTTGAGCACATCCCCAAACTGAACCGTACTCTTGATCAAAATAATTACCGAATTAACAAGGCGAAATATGATATTGAGGATAATTATCTTTTGTATCATGCACAATACGCAACCATTAATCGGCAATCAAAAGGTTCTAATACATCCAAAATTAGTCAACTTAGTTCTGAATTCGAACGCATGACAGAATTAAAGAAAAACTTCATGGAGCGATCTTTACGACTACATGGTGCTACTATTGAGCAACGGCAGAACTGGAAAGGAAAAGTAAATATTACCTCTGATGATCCAGAGTGGGAGGCACTGGATAAATTCAAAGATTACTCAAGCAATGAATTTGAAGAATTGGTATCAATCCAAAACCAGTACCGAAAGACTGAAACTACATTTAATAAAATACTCCAAAGTAACGGACTAAAGCCATTTACTAAGAAACTACCTCGAACTATACATCAGGCTCGAATAGTATTAAAAGATATTGAGCAACAAGAAGCTTATGAAAAATACAATCTAGAATTATTAGAAAACCTTGAAAATAGGGCTAAATTAACAGCCAAAGATTTTGAATCTCTAGCAAAGTTTGCCGCATTTGATAAACACGCACAGAGTAGAATTTCCAAATACGGACGATTCCCTCGCGGTAAAACTGGCCCAAGTATTGAAGTGGAGCAAAAAGCGACTAAGATGATTTTTGCTTCCATTAACCCTATTATTATTCCTGCTGCAAAAGATTTTGCCAGTAAACAGAATTCTGCAAGAGACATTACGATAAATCTATCATCAATTAAGCGGGGGCAATTCTCTCATTTAACCAAATATACTTCGCTAGAAAATATTCGAGTAATTGATAAAATATTTAACGAAAAAAAATCAGTCATTCTTCAAGGTATTATTCATAAAGATTCAAAACAATCTGAGCAGATTATTACTAGCCACAAAACAGCGGAAGATAAACTTCAAAGACTTGTTTTGCTAAGGAATGAGTTTGGTGAAAAATATTCAGAACTATTAAATGAGCCAGAAGTAAAAAAACATTTAAGTCACCTACAACAGCAGCGAGAAAAGTTACTCGTTACAATCGAGCCTCGAATTATTGCATCAATTAAAACTACCCATTCCTTGGCCAATCTAAAAGACCCGTTGTCTGGGCTATTAGCTCAGGACGATCAGCAATCGGGTGTAGTAAAAAGAATAAAGCAAGTGCAATCCAAAAAATTGAATTCATTAATCGCATTCAAACCCGTTAGAAGGGCATCCCAACTTAAAGTAGGTAGTTTTACCTCACAAGGGCTAAATTACGAAACTGAATTAATGGCTATTTATCTTGGTGATTTTGAAAATACCCGTTTAGATCGCAACGGCATGGCAATAAGTTCATTATTTAAGGGATATTTAGATGCCTATGGCAAGTTTTGTCATCAATATCTGCCCACAAATAAAGTGCCTATCACGGTTTCAAAGTGTGCCACTGAAAGAGTTACAAAAAATGGTTGGGGAACCATTACAAACACGAGCTGTGTTAAATGGGTGAATGTCCCAACTGGTCTCTATGCTGACCCAAAACTCTATAATTCAAGCAATCAAATTTCAAGAAATGCTGGCATGAAGGTTTTTGGAAATGTATTTTCTGGTGATCCATTTGCAAGTCGGGCGATAGTTGACGACGTGTTGTCCGTTGGAAATGACATGAATACGTTAGTTCAGAAAAACAAGTGCAATAATGCTGGACTTAAACGTTTTGAGACAAATTTATACTACTTTGTTGAAGGTAAAGCACCACTAACTTTACCAGGTAAAGAAACCTTAAACTTAATAAGAAATGTTTATCAAGTAGATCTTGATTCAGCCAACTTAAACTTAAAAATACTTTTAGATGATCTCATTTCAGAAAATGCTAAAGGCTGGATGATGAACCGTTATAGTTCTGGAAGCGTTTCAAATATCAACGTGCGTTCAGATAAGAATGGAAGCCCTCAGACAGTAAAAGCCAACTACAGTTTTAGCAATTTTGGAAAAATATACTCTGGTAATGTATCTCTCACTTTTGCAAAAAATATTCCTAAGTGTCTTTATTTTTCTGATGCACCGCAAACTTGTCGACACCCATCTAGGAGAGTCATTAATAAATATGAAAAAGGGAAGTATTTGAATTGATTAGGGATTCCCTATGATAGATATGAAATTTCATACTCGTACGTACCTGATGACGTATAAGCTTCAGCCAGTCCTTAACCATACAATAAGGTGCTTTAAGCCCTCTCTCCCCACCTGGGGCGAGGACATAAGAGCAAAACACGCACACCCTTCAGCTTTAGCTGAAACTCATGGGTAATCAGGTACTCGTATGGCACTATCAAAAATAAATCCTATATTCAATACTGACTGATTTAGGATAGCTGCCAAATTCACTGTTCAGCTCGCCATTATCAGGTTGGTCACCAATAGGAATATTCAACCCGACAGATAATTCTGATTCATCGGATAATGAATAGGTTGAGTATAAGGCGATCAAGTTTGAGCCATCCTGATCATTAAATAGCCAGACGGCATCAGCTAATAATAGGGGGGTTATTTCATAACTTGCACCTAAGGCGGTGTAGTTTTTGGCTAGATATAGGTTATTTGTTTCTGATAGTTGTGTGTTGTAATCTTGCTCTTTTCTGGCTCCAGAACGTTGATAAAATTGTTCTACGCGAAGAGTTAAGGTGTTTTCAAAACGGTGTTCAAAACTGATAGAAAATTTTACATCATTATCTTTATTGGCCTCATCAGAAAACCGAATATGTCCTTCGCCTCTTATACCTAGCCATTCAAACACTTCACCTTGAAAATCCAGACCCACAATTTCATCACCATTTACGTGACCAAGCAGAGCAGCCCATTCAAAAGTATCAAATAATATTGAGGCTCGCGCTAAATAAGACGTTTCACTCCAGTCAGGTGAATCAGACCAGCCCGTGGAATTTTGCTGATCAGTTTGATAATTTAAAACGGTAATTAATGATAGTTGAGAAAACTCTCCCCATTGCCAGTCTAATCTTGCTGCATCAACACCGGGTTTATAAGTTCGAAAAAATGTTTGTGCAGCAAAGGGGGCAAAAAAATCATTGGGGGTAAAATAAAATGTGCTGGCTAAATTAATAGGTTGTCGGCCTAATTTAAAATTTAAGCTATCAGTTGAATATTGCATATTTAATCGGTCTATTAATAAATCAGCATGATCATCTGCATAACGCCAATGTATTGCATCACTTCGTTCAACATCTTGTCTGCTTACAAAGCGGCTAGCCCCTGTACGTAGTTTTTTGTCAATAACACTTTGAACAACATGCATTTCAAAACTAAGGTCTGATAATTGCGCATCAATCATTAATCGACCATTGATACCTCCTGTTACAAATTCATCCTCGCTAAATAAAATCTCATCATTGGGATTATTAACTGCAACGCCGATACCTCTAGCAAAACCTCTTAATTCCAGTGAAGCATCATTCTGTTGCCATTGATAAAAAGCCTGGCTTACGATAGGTAAGCATTGTAAAACCAACAATAATAAATAACGCATCAGCATTATTTAGCTACGCCTTTCATCAGCTATAATTTTGCCATCTTGCATCCGGATGACACGTCTTGCACGATCAATAACACGTTGATCATGAGTAGAAAATAAAAAAGTAATATTGTGTTGTTGATTTAAGTTTTGCATTAAATCCAGCAAGCTTTCGGCCGTATGAGAATCAACATTAGCTGTCGGTTCATCTGCCAATACAATGGCAGGATGGGTAACAATAGCACGGGCAATGGCAACACGTTGTTGTTGACCGCCTGACATTTCATCAGGGCGACGGTGTTCTAAACCAGCAAGGCCAACATCATCTAAAGTTTGCATCACTCTTTGATAACATTCCTTTTTTGCAACACCTTGTAATTCAAGTACAAAAGCGGCATTCTCAAAGGCAGTCATTACGGGAATGAGATTATATGATTGAAATACAAAACCTATTCTATTTTTACGAATAGTAGCCAGCTGGGCATTACTCAATTCGGCAATATCAATATCTTCTAGCCAAACCTGGCCTGAGGTTGGTTTATCTAAAGCGCCAATTAAATTGAGGATACTAGTTTTACCTGAACCTGATGGGCCACATAAGACGGCAAAATCCCCTTTATCAATCTCTAGCGTTATATTATCAACTGCCTTAACTTCCACTAAGCCTTGGTGATAAATTTTGTTTAACTGTTTTAATTTAACAATAGCTTGATGCATTTCTCGATTCTCATTAAATTGTTTTAAGACTTTCAACAGGTGGAACGCGTCCAGCTTGCCAAGCGGGATAAGCACCCGATAACAATGCTAAGCCAAATAAGCTGAGTAAGATGGCGATAATGCTTTCTTTAAATAAACGGATTTTGAAGGTTGTATCCAATAACACGCCACCCAGACTAAAGCCTTCACCATAAGCCCCTGTCATATCAATACCTGTTTCTGACATAAATAAATACCAGGGGGTCGTCACGATAATACCAATGATTAAACCAACAACAGCCAGCCAGAATGATTCGGCCATAACCAATATAAACAAGCTTTTTGGTGATAGGCCTAAAGCCATCATAACGCCAAATTCACGCTTCCGTTCCAGTACGCTCATTAGCATAGTATTTAAAATACCAGCTGCGACTAGCAAGGCGATTAAAAATTGACTGACATAGTTAGAGCTTTTATCCATTGCAATCATCCCTGCCAAATCAGGTTGTGTTTGCTGCCAGTTGAGGACTTCAAGTGATTTATATTCGGGCATAAGCTGTATGGCATCACGTAATTGTTGGCTATGGCGTTGATCATATAAACTCACAGCTAATAGGCTCACTTCATCCTTTTGGTATGCCAATACCTTTTGTACATTATGTAAGGGTAATAAGGCTATTGCACTATCAATTTCTTTAGACCCTGTTTCAAATAATCCACTAACGCGAGCAATGGCACTGACAATTTCACCTTGTTTGTCTGTAGTCGTGTAAACCACTTTCTTACCTAAACCTAATTTAAGATGTTTGGCTAAATCTACACCTAAAATAATACCTTTATCATCGGCGGTTTTTAGCATTTCACCCGCTACCATAGCTTTAATAAACAAATTGTTATCTGCATTTTCTTGTTGTGGATCGATGGCAAAAAATACACCTCCCACACTTTTTCTGGCACTGGCAAACATGGCTTGTCCCTGAATTCTGGCTACTGCACTTTGTATTTCTGGCATTTGTTCAAGTTGCTGTTTAACCCGAGTGGCTTGTTTTAAATGTTTTTTACTACTGGGTGCTCGATTATAGTCAGGGGCAGCCAGTGTGATATGTCCCATACCCATACTGGCACCTGCATCAATCATGCGAGTATAAAAATAATCACCCCCACCCGTAAAGGTGACGGCTAACAATACACCAAAAGCAATAGATGAGGCGGTAATCAAGGTGCGGCGTTTATGTCGCCATAAATTACGTAAAGCCAAACGGTTTAAATTCATATTTAGCGTCCTATTGATGATGAATCGCGTCAACAGGACGCATTAAGGAAACTTTAATAGCGGGATAAATAACAGCAATCATAGCCATTACAAATAAAAATAACACGGGCATCAGGATTGAATCTAACGATAAAACAGCATACCAAATAGGATCAAGTGCGACACCCGCAAATGACATTCCATCAGACATTGATGACATATCCAGACCATGGATTTGAAGATAATGGCTTAACCCTGCTCCCAATAACAGACCCAGCAGGCTGGCAATAAAAGTTTGAATTAATGTTTCAGCATAAATTAACTTAACCACTTGCCAAGGTGTAACTCCAATGGCTTTCATAATGCCAAATTCATGAATACGTTCAAATACACTCATTAACATGGCATTTAATACCACGGATGCTACAGCAATATAGGTAAATAACAGCATAATCCAGGTTTGCACTTGTGCGGTTTCTAAAAACTGACTAATCACAGGCATCAGTTGACGCCAATTTAACACTTCTAGGTCATTGCCGATTAAGGCTTTAACTTCGTTGCTGGCATTTACTAAATCTTGTGATTGTTCTGTTCGCATAATAACAATCTCGTGTGCACCGTCAGCTAATCCAATCAAAGCGCGTAAAGAACTATTACTCATTATTACGCCTGAACTATCAATTCCTGTTGCTACAGACTTTAAAATCCCCCGTAAATAAAAAGCATCATTGGCCATATATCCATCAGCCGTTTGCCCGACAAAAATCAATTCATCGCCTAAAGATACATCAAGTAAGCGAGCTAGTTTTTTACCGATGACAACACCTTGAGGATCGTTTTTAGTTAACCATTGTCCTTGTAAAATATGTTTGTTTATTTCAGTCACGGTTGGCTCATAAACTAAATCCACACCTCGTAACTGCACCCCTGATGAACTGTTATCGCTGGCCATTAAGCCAAATGCAAATAACCGCTCCGTTGCTTTGTAATGGGTTGATCTTAGTCTATCTGCTAGTTGCTTAGATGTTTTAATTAACTTATAAATATCAGGATCATCCCTATAGCCTTGTTGATGAATTTGAATATCCCCCGTATTCATCACCACGACATTGCGCTCGCTACCCGCCACTATTCCATCCATTAAGGCTGAAAATACAATCATCATGGCACAGGCAAAGGCCATAGCGCTGCTAGTGACGATGGAGCGTTTTCTATTGCGATAGATATTACGTGCGGCTAATTTTATAAAATTCATAATTAGCGCTTCTTTAAACTAGATAAGGAAAATAGGCTGTCTTTTACCTTAATATCAAATTGTAATTGCTCATAAACAAACTGGGTATATTCATCAGGTTTGTCTGCTGGAACAACACGTAATACTGAAGGGCGTTTACGGCCTCCTAATAATTTCATCTCACTAAATGATATGGTTCTAGTTAAAATCATATCTTCATCATAATAATATTCCACTATAGGAGTATGGCCGTCAGCTAAAATAATCAGTGTCAATTTACCCCAGACTACGGCGGCTTCCAGTTTTGGAATCAGACTAAATTCAATAATATTAATGCCATCACGTTCACCCTCAAAACTAATGCTGGCATCATAATCTTCTTCTAAACGGGCTTCTTTAACCAGATCATCATTAGTCAAATGACTCCCCATCCACGCCCCCATCATCATGCCGCTAGTTAGCTTAATCGTGCGATCAGTTTTGGGTAAATAAGTATAAATATGATTGCCCGATTTTAACGTTGCCGTGCCTTTTTCTCGTAGAGGTTCTATGATTTTAAATAAGGTTTTTTCTTTACCCTTAGACCAGCCTTCCATTCGCATGGTACGGGTGTAGTGTTCGGTTTTAACTTTCATCGATGTTACGGCATAAGAGGAACTTCCACGCCAAAGATCATCTATTTCATTCAATAAAGCTTTAACTCTAGTTTGTTCTTGTTGAATAGGCTCTGCGAATGCTTGAAAAGAAAATGTTGTAGAACTCATTAACAACAAAATGAGTAAAGACTTAACTTTTGTATTAATTAATGGAACCACTGGCTTTTGCATGTCGCTCTTTCTTCTTCTTTGAGAGAGAGGGTAGGGATGATGCCTGTAGGGCGATGGAAAACAACGCAACGCAGGAGCAATTGCTGAGGGGGCATAATAGAATGATAGAAATTTTGGACTGCTTAATATAAACATATTCTTCTCAGCAAAAAGGTCTTTGGAAATATAACAAAAGAAACTGATAATAAAAAACTTTCAACTTTGGGACGCCGCTTAAATGTTTCAAATGCGTCCTTTTGAAACCGTGATGAAACAATCTGAAATAAAGGTTTATAGTTTAAAATTACATGATTCCGTTAGTTGTACCAAGAATACATTGTAATGTTGGAGTCTAGTTTATAAGAATTGAAATAAAATATCATCCTCTCATACGGGCAAGGACAAAAAGACAGGGTAATATATCCAGCCTAATTAAGGTGCAATATCTATGTAAGGCCAGGTCTTTGATTTATGGTAAATTTGAAAGGACTTTTTATGGAGTCATAAACCAAAGACCCAAGGATGTGTTATGCTCGGCATTATGATTAAAAAGAATTAAGCTGGTAGTTAATGAAGGGTGTAAGTCCTGAATAGCCAGATAATATCAATTATCAAAGAATTATTACATGATAATTTGGATAGCAGGATAACTTTCCCGAATTTCAGTTTAATACTATAGGGAAAACAGGCAAGTTGTACAGGATACTAATATCCTGTACAACTTGCCTGTTTTGTCAGTGAGTATCTAGAATATCAGGGCAATATTGCCTGTTAATAACAATGTTAGTCTTTTAAATAATGGCATTTATGAAAATACCAACGGATTTGGAAATTTTATCTGACATATATGAACAGAATTACAATACATTTTGTAACTTTCAAAAATCAGATAAAAATAGAGCGAATAAGCTATATGTTCCAATAGATATTCAATCAGTTGCTTATAGGTTAAACGTTGACCCTGATATTGTTTTTGGTCGCCTGTATTATCACTTGGAAGAAAAGTATTCATACCAGACAAAAGATCAGTCATGGGTTCACTTCTTTTCGCTAAATATTGACGGTGACCGCCATGTTGTAAATTTCCCATTACTGGCATCTGTTTTAGCTGGATTGAAAGAAGAAAAAAATAGAAACAGCCGAACATTTTTTCTAAGTGTAATAGCTATCACTATGTCAGCAGTAATGTTTGTAGTGAAGATGGTGGAAATTTCCAGCCAACCATGACACCAAGTAGAAAACAACATAGCATCGACATAAAAAGGCCGAAGAGCCACCATTGATCTTCTGTCATATATAATCCTAATTTTTTAATGTAGAGACTAACAATCAAATCAACGTGGAAAACAAACAACCAGCGCATTTTTTTTTGAAAGTCATTTTTAGTTAAAGTTAGTGGGTAAAAGTCAGTCCAACTTTTACCCGTTTGTTTCCAGTTATTTGGGCGTTAGACTTTAAGGCAAGGATATAATAGTGAGCAAAAACAAGGCAAGAATGGTACCTGGTGAAACATTTAACGGCTCTTTTGGAATAACAGAAAAAAATACAGGTCTTTCACAAAGGGAAACACTGGAAGGTATCATAATCAATTTATCTACTTGCTTAAAAGTTAAAGAAATACATAAGGTATCAGGCTCTACAGGTGCGGTTTTTTACGCCCCTCAAGAGCTTTCACTAAAGTCACATCATAGAATGAAATACCAAAGTGCATCTAATACAATTCTTGAACTATCTAAAAAATTACTAGCAAGAACCCCATCCAAATAAATTAATTTTGTAATAAGGAATAATATGGAAAATGAATCATGGTTAATGCTTGGTATTCTTATCATTGGGTTAATATCATTAATAGGTTTTTTCGTAACTAAAACAAAAGGGTTTGGGCGCTTTGCTACGAGTACATTACTAATGATTCTTGTTTTTATTATTTCATCTTTAATGTTTTCAGCAGGTAAATTCGATGCTCAAGTTATGGCAAATATTGTTTTTTCGGTAATTGGTTTTGCTGGTGGTCTATTTACAGGCAAAGAGAAATCAAGTAACAACAGTGAAACAAAAGTCTAAAAAAATTAACAGCGACCACAAATAAGCGGTGTGCTTTTGATAGTTCTGTTTTTTCTTAAAATTAATTTCACTTGGATAATTCTTCTATTATCATTTGTGGCCCGTTATTTTGGCGTTATGTTTATTATGAGTAACAATGACATATAAAATGAATTCAAAACAATTTGAATCAGTGTTATCTCTACCTGATAGAGATAGGTTTTTTCATTTTGTTTCAAAAATTTGTGACTGGGAAGAAATTTGGTCAATTAAAACAGATGATGGTTGGGCAACCGTAGAATCAGAAGGTAGACGATGTATCCCTTTTTGGCCTCATCCAGATTATGCAAAATATTTTGCATCGGGTGATTGGCAAGGCTACCACCCCGAATCAATCAGCCTTGAGAATTTTATCAACAACTGGTTGCCAGGCATGCAAAAAGATTCAAATTACGTTGCAGTATTTCCAAATAAAGATTTTCAAGGCACTGTTGTTGAAGCCCACAAAGTTCTTAGTGAAATTGAAGAGAAATATCAAGGGGTCAGCCAGCTTGATTTCTATAGTTTTCACTTTTCCTGTCTCCACCATGTGCTGTGAGTCTTGTTGCTCTTGAAATTAATTGACTGATCTTATGATGAAACCGACTGGAGCCATAAACCTCACCTCTCATCGTTGCTTCTGTTATTTGTTGTTCTTGGTCTGCGGTGTTTAGTTTATCAAATATTTTTTTGTAATTTTCAGCCCGTAGTTCAGTGTTTTTACCTAAACCTTGGTATAGCAGGTGATCAGTGATTAAACTGTTTTTTTCACCCAACGCATTATGCTGATAGCTAGACCATGGATAATCGGCAAGATTTTTTACCATATTAGCCTTAACAGGATTCATTTCAATATAACGATAAAGGGCAAAGAGATAGTTCTCACTATCTACTAGGCATGACTTAAATCGACCTTCCCAGATAGTACCTGTTCTATTACGTGTGGCATTAAAAAAACGCACATATCGATTAGCCATCGTTTGCATAAATTTACTTAGCTGCGCTTTGTTCG
>Ga0209707_1000800_pt1 | contig 18517 bp, 17 predicted proteins | sample EN4Hudsemesocosm_FD_184630 | JGI IMG/M metagenome (GOLD analysis project Ga0209707, IMG submission 184630) | Methane-oxidizing microbial communities from mesocosms in the Hudson Canyon - EN4B Hudson Canyon (SPAdes) (version 2) | ecosystem: Environmental > Aquatic > Marine > Cold seeps | place... | reverse complement strand
TCATTCCTGCATGCTCCTAGCAGGGATCTATCATGGGCATCCTTCATATATCTAAAAAGTAGTTGACACTTTTAATACCCCCTATAAATCAAGAGAAAAATGTAGCCCGTATGAAGCTCGCGTAATACGGGGCATTCGAAGCACTGATTTCCCGCATTCCGCTTGGGGCTTCATACGGGCTACGCTTGTTAAAGCAAAAAGTGTCAACTGGAAAATGAAAGATGCCCTATCATGGCCACCTAAATTCCCGATAAAGAAATTTATAATATCAAAATTAACGACTAACGAACTCTTTAATAGCAAAAATCAAATCTGTTGATACTTCAGTCAACTCAGGTTCACCAGAAAAACTATTTTGTGTAAGCAACTTATCTATCGCACTCAAAAGTTCAGTACTATTATTAGCTACGACTATATTCTTATAACTTGAAAAATGCTTTGCTGTTGCTAACTGATGATCATTTCTATGCTCACCATTACGTGCCAGCCTAGGCAAAAGCACGAGAGGCTTCCCAAGCTCCAAGGCACTGATAATAGTTCCCATACCAGCATGAGCAACAATGATATCCGCCTTTTTAAAATAAGCACTATAATCATCAGGGGACATAGTTTTGCAAAACTCAATATTCTTTGGTCTATATTCTGAGTTCCCAATCTGAGCAAAAACACTCTCACTGTTACTATCAGTTGACCACTGGTCAAGTGCACTAATTAATCGATCAAAAGGTAACTGCGATCCAACAGTAACAAAAATCATAAAACAGCCCCGTAAAAATAGGGACCTTCAGGCTTTGCTAGATGTTCCCATTGAGTTAACCATAAATCCGCATAAGGCTTAACTTTTTGCCCGCTTAACGACATGACTTCAGCATTTGCCAAACTATCAAGCCAAATTGTTTTAATCATCATTTTCTTAGCAAAAAAAAGTGCAAAAAAACCAACTGAAGCACCCGTCGTAATAACTACATTAGGGCGAATTTTAATTAGCAGCCATAAAACACAAAGCGCTTGCCAGACTAACCGAAATTTATTCCACATAGAAGCATCAGGAAGAGAGTAAAAGGTTTCACCAACAACAAACTGCGAATAACTGGGATCAGTTGCCGCATAAAATTTATCATAGCCGTCAAAAGCAGATTCTGTTCGTCGCATCTGCTTCCAATGCCCCCCACAAGACGAAATAAAAAGTACCTTTTTTTTAAGCTCTACTTGACTCATCTCTTTCCCATTTAGTTTGCTTTGTTATATATTGATGCCGCGCACGAATACGTGAAATCAAATTAACACCGACATACACAAGCAATTTAGGCCACAACTTAACATCAAAACAAAGTGATTTAAAAGCACCTTGAAAATCTTTAGCTTCATTAGCTAATAATTCAGGAAACTTATCTTTTAATTGATATCGCCCCAGTCTACTACGTGTTTTTATCTTAATTAAACTTAATAAATTTTTTGGTGCAGTTACAATTGCATAATGCCCCTTTGTAACTGGTCGCTCATTTTCAGTAAATAGTGCACGTACATAGCCATCATCAGCAATAATATCAGGAAACTGATTAAATCTTCCCCTACCTTCTTCAGATAAAGCATAAACACCACTGCCAATCATCCCAGCTTTACAATAAGGCAAACTTAACCAAACATCATAAAAAGCCTTAACACACCAGGAACTACTTGATAAATCCATTTGAGGTTCAACTGATGTTGCTAAAGCACCAGACTCCAAGGTAGAGCACATTGCAAAAATTGCATCTCTGGTTAACACAACATCAGCATCTAAATAAATTCGTGGATAATATTTTGCAGCATTATCACCCAAATTAAGCGCTTTTGTTTTTGAAGGGACATCTGTTTCAATACAAATAACATCAGAACACAGGCTCCTAACGATTGAAGCCGTATTATCAGAGCACCCATTACAAACAACAATGACATTTAAATAATTTTCATTAATAAGGTCAATAAAAGGCTCAAGACACCCTACTATGCCATAACTTTCATTATGAGCAGGAATAATAATAGTTACCACTTTAATAATACCCTTTTAACCAAACACGTCTTGATTGCCAAACAGCTTCCCAAACCTCATAGCTCTCATCGTTCTTTTTACTTTTAACCAATAAGCAATACACTTTATAAGCTACGTACCTTGATAATGGCCATAACATTAATAAAAAAACGCCAAAGTCTATTGTCAACGGGCTCCAATGATTACGGATAAGTTGTGCTTTTGCTGTTAATAATTTAACTAATTTATCTGCACGTTTTTTTTCTGATGCGCCACCATAATGAATAATTTCAGCTTTATTTGTAACGATGGGTTGATAGCCTAATTTATGAGCACGAAGGCATAAGTCTGCTTCTTCACCATACATAAAAAAACGACTATCAAAGCCACCCAATTGATCCCATAATGCTTTACTAATAAGAAAAAAACAGCCTGAAACAATATCTACTTGCTTAATAGAATCTCTTTTCCAACCGCCTAACCCTTCTGAGTTAAAAAAAATATTATTTGAAAATAGCACAGCAAGTCCAGAAGCTCTACAAAACAAACTCCATGCAGTTATTTCCCCCCAACATGACGAAGGATTAAGCGAATGATCAGCAAAAAGCGTCTTTCCACCCCAGATTCCAGAAGAAGGGTATTGATTCGAAAAGTCAACCAGCTTATCAATAGCATTATCTAACACCAACGTGTCTGGGTTTAATAATAACAATAAATCTCCAGTAGCTACCTTTGCACAATAATTATTACCCTCAGAAAAACCTAGATTTACCTTAGATTTAATTAGCGTTAATTCAGGGTAACTATTTTCAATAGCCTCAGCAGAACCGTCGATTGAATTATTATCCAAAACAATAACTTCAAAATCACACAACTCAGTTTTCTTAAATAAAGATTTAAGACAAGCTAAAGTCATCTGACAAGTATTATAACTAACAATAATGATAGATATTTTTTTATGGATCCCCATTAAACCCTCACTACTAAAAACAACATAACTTAAACACCTTAAATAACTTTAACTATTATTCTACTCAGCATTACTACTAGTAATGCAAGTGAAATTCATTATCATAAATACAAACAACCTCATCAATTAATGATAATTTAGAGATAAATACTACCCCCCATTAGATAATTATCTAATTTTAAAAATTACGCTATATAATTTAAAATCTACACTCCCTTAAATTATTTAATTTTTCTAAAAAAATACTTATGCACAAATAAGCCTATTAATAAAGAAGAAAAAACAGCTATATACTTCCCTCCAATCAACGCATCATTTTTATAAACTAAAAAGTTTATAGGAACCATATGGAGGAGATAAATATAAAAGCTCGATTCAGATATTTTTTGAATAAAAATCTTAATATACTCATTATATAAATTAATTTTAGGTATAAATAAAATAAAGAAAACTGACAATATGAAAATACTTGATTTAAACAAATCAAATGATAATAAAAACATCATACAAGATATAATAAAAACTAGTAGCTTTTGATAATTATAAATAGTCGACTGGAAACAAAAACCAATTAAAAAAACAAATATTAATGAATATACTTGATGCGTCAAAATACCGTGAGTTACAAAAACCTCATCAGCCACTATTTTTAATAAAAAAGATAATACCAATAAACATATAGAAAAAATAAAATCATTCTTTTTATAAAGATTCCTAATAGGTTTAATATAAAATAAAATACATAAAATCAATATTATTTGAAAATAAACTGCAATAAACCAAAAGGGAGTCAAAAAAGAACTTACATCATTTAAATAACCGCCAGTAATATTACTAACAAGCAATAAAGTAGGCCAGTGAATATCATTTTTATATATAAAAAAAATCAAAGTTAAAATATAAAAAGGGATGATAACATTCCTTACAATAGGAAGCACAACACCTAAGACGTCCCCTTCCATCAACTGATTCATCCTAAATCGTGACAAACTGAAACCAGCTAACATTAACATAAGAATAGCACTACCATGCAATGGTAGCAAATGAGCATGAGTAACAACAACTCCAAGAATAGCTATCGTACGTATTAAAACTTCTGTGCTAATTTTTGTTTTCTTTATATTTTTTGATACTGGTAATAAATTAAGTTTATTTATTGATATTAGTTGCCAATTATCTGGTAAATATCCCAAATATTTTTCCAAATGCATACTCATCGTTACATAAGAGAGAGAATCCCCCGATAAAGAAACAAAACTATCCTTTTCACTTATATTAAACTGATTAAATACTGATTCAAATATTTCTATAACATTACTTTTTCCTCCCAAACTCTTTGCCTCATACAGAGTATTTGCAGTATTTTTAAGAGTAACTACGTCAACTTTTCCTGAAGATAAAAGCGGAACCTTAGCTAAGTGCGAAACTACAAGACTGTGCTCAGGTAGTTTAAGTTTTTCAATAATAACTTTTTTTATTTTACTTTCATCTTCGTGCCTTGTTGTAAAGCAAGCAAGATAATCATCGCTCCCAACCACATAAGCTACTAACTTTTTTTCACTTAAAATACTGTCAACTTCATCGAGCGATATCCTCAAGCCAAATAACTTAATAAACCGTTTCTTTCTACCAACCACCTTGAAAAGACCATTATCTGTTTTAACTGCTAAGTCACCAGTATATAACTCTTCAATTTTTTCATCCTTAGCGAGGTCATCAACACCACTAGCGTACCCCATCATTACGTTAGGTCCCGTATAAACCAATTCACCCACCTGATTAACCGACACCTCCTCACCTTCAGCAATAATCTTTAGCTTACCATCTGGGATCGCGATACCAATGCAGTCGGCATGCTTCTCTAATTTATCCAGCGGAAGGTATGCCATTCTTGCAGTAGCCTCTGTTTGCCCGTACATAATATAAAATTTCTTTGAATTCTCCTTAGCATAGGAACAGAACTCACTCGCCAAATCAAGGGGCAATTTCCCACCAGCTTGAGTAAAATACCTCAAGGATGGGAAACTTTCTTTTAAAAATCCATTCTTTTTAAGCAACTCATAAGTGTAGGGTACTCCGGCAAAACTGGTACAACTATGCTTTCTAAAACTGACCCAAAAACCCTCTTCTATTACTGAGCTTTCATTTAAAACGATTGATGCGCCAGAGAACAAGTGAGAGTTAAGGACTGACAACCCATATGAATAATGAAAAGGCAAGGAGGTCATTGCTTTTTCTTTGCTTGTTAAATTTAAATATGTAGAAATAGACCTCGCATTAGAAATAATATTTTCTTTTGACAGCATAACTAGCTTTGGGTCACCACTTGAACCAGAGGTACTTAATAAAACAGCCAAAGATTCATTTAATAATAAAGCATTTCTATTTATAAAACTTAAAGTCCATTTTCCATTTAAAAATGTATACGTAAAGTTAGGGTTGTACAGCCTTATTAACTTATTAGTATAGTCTGTTGCACCGTCAGAAACTAAGATAACACTATGCCCAGACTCAATAGCCGCCAAGTAAGCCACTATAAACTCAACACATACACTAGCCTCAATGATAAATAATGATTTAAAGGGGGGAAATTTTTTAGAAAAAAACGATATTCTACGCCTAATTTCAGCATAGGTAATAGGCACTTCTCTCTCATTTTCATATAATGCAGGAAAATCATTATATTTATCAAAATCTATCAATGACAATTTATCACACCCTTAAAATTAATTTATTAACATATTTTACCCTAAATTTTTCTATAGGAATTTCAATAAAATTATAAAATAACAATCCAAAAAATATAACAGCACCTAATATTTCAATTATAGAAAAATCATACTGACCATTACTTTTCATAGAAAAAATAACTGGCCAATGCACCAAATAAAGACTATAAGAATAATTACCAAGATGTCGGTCAAATACCGTACTTTTCACTGTTACATTGTAACCTATGAAAGGTATTAACATTGACACCCAAATCATACCAAAAATGTCTTCAGAAATAAAAACTGGTGAATCCTTAAAAAGAAAAATAGAAAAATCTTCAGAATTGAAAATAACAACTCCAAATAAAAGAAATGCTATTAGAGAGGCGCTGGCCCAATAAAAACAAAAAATATATTTATATTTATATTTATATAGTAATATACCACTCACAAAAGGAACTATATAGTACAAAAACATCACTACGCCAAACATTTCATTAACAATATATGCTAATGCAAACAGTAACAATACAATAAAAAACATTTTCGATACATGCATCCTTATAAAAGATAGTATTAATGGGATAAAAATATAAAACTGAAGCTCTACATCTAATGACCATGAAACTGACTGGTAATTAGAACTATATGTTGCAGCGCTTATTATAAATAAATCAGAAAAATAAATATCATACGATGTATCCAAAATAAAATAATATGCAAGAATAGTCACTATAGTAACTGCCATATATAATGGCCATATTCTCAAAAACCTACTAATAAAAAAAACAAAGGTATTATTAACATATTTTTCTGAGTACATTTTTGATACCCAATAACCACTTAGTATAAAAAATGCCATGACGGCAGGCTTCCCAACCTCCCAATTAGACAAATGACTTAATACGACAAGAAAAGATAGCATAAGCCTAAATAGACCAGGAGAAAACAAGTTATAATTCATAAGCTTTAGCTGCATAAGTAATGGTACCTGAATTTAGTTAGTCTGAAATTTAAGAAACTATAAGTTAACGTTACCAGTAATTTCTCCCCCTCTTTTAAAGTCAGTTAATTCAGCCCCATTGAGCAAGCCCCTCAAAAAAACCGATTAACCAATAAATTACTTAAAGTTATCAACCCAAGATATGGCAGCATAAAATGCATAACTTAAAATTAAAGCTGAGGCAAATAGTCCAACCGACATACTTCCCAACATCAAAGCAATCATTAAACAAGCTATACCAAAAGCATATACCTTTAACTGCTCGTCATCCCCTCTCCAAATAACTAATGCTTTCGTTATTATTAAATAATGTATTCTAAATAAAATAAAAACAGCAGGAAATCCACCTATAACAGCAGCAACAATATAATTATTGACCAAGTCTACATGTTTCCGACCATCAAGCAAAGCCCCCCAGTGGTGCGGTGTATTACCACCAAAACCAAACAACCAATATTCATGCCATTGATTCACCGCAACTTCTAATAACCGTGTTCTGTACCAAGAATTTGAACTTATAGAAATATAATCAATTAAGCTATAAAAATGCCTATTTGAAAAAATCTCAATTATAATTAGAGCCAATATCCCCATGTATATTACTGGCCTAATTAACCCCTGCTTAAAATAGAAAGCATTAAAAAGTAATAATAAAATAGCCGCCGTCATTGGTCCAGCAGATAAAGTTGATAAAGCCCCGAATAAAGCCCCTAAAAATCCTAATCTATAAAGCATTTTATTAACCTTAAAAGCCCGCACACTAATTATTAAGCCAAGTAATAAAAACATAGACATCCCAAAATATATTGGGTGCGCAGTACTCGCTTGAGCCCTCAAAAAACCTAGCCTAAACTCAAGCTCTTTCCCATACCACATCCACTGATGGTATTGCAATAATTTCTGGTACGGTGAATGAAAGGTAATAGCCTCATACAAACCAAATAACCCCATTATTATCCCACAAAACAATATTGGCTTAATTAGATCATTTAAGTCTGCCTTAGACCTAACCGCATACCTTACTGAAAAGTAAATTAATACCGTATCTAACCCCTGCCCCACCAACCACTTTATTCTGGCTTCACCCGCTCCAGAGACTATATTTGCAAAAATATCCCAGCAAAACCCAATAATAATTAAACAATCAATTTCATTGTATTGGCGCCTTGATTTTTTTTCGCCTAAATAATACTTATAAAACAACGCTAGCGCAATAATCCTTGGTGCTGAAAACTGAATTCCCACAAGAGGAATTCGCAAATATTCTGGCCATAAAAGTGTCGAAGATATTAAGACCCCAACAGCTACACCTCTTCTTGATCTCATAGCAATAACTAAAATTAGCATTGAATATATAACTGTATAAATAAGCATAAATTACAACATCACATAGCCGTCGTATTTTTAACAATTTGCTTACATAACAACTTCTTTATATAAACTCTTTTTGCAGTACCTATAATAGATTTAGCCTGCTCTTTTAAAGTTAAATTTGTTTTCCATAATTCAAATAATTTAAAACCTGTAAAAATAGGAAAACGCGCCCCACTAAGCCGTAATGCTAATAACCGCCCCCAAAGTACATTTTTTGCTACTATCAAGTTAGGCTGAGAGCGCGGCAATATATCTGGCGTACACTTTTGGATAGCTATAACACCTTGCTTTTGAGCATCTCTTAGAATCTGTCTGCCCCGCTCTGTTCGTACAATAATTAATGATCGGCCACCCTCACCTTCTTTGACTTTTCTATACCAAGGATCGCCTATCGCAATATCAGCAAATTCACCGACATGATCAGGACATATATAACAACGCCATTGCCTATCCTTTTGCAATTCCCCCCACGACTCTTGATAAGTCAGCTGCTGTTGCTGTAATTCATTATTTTCTTGATATTTAACAGTCCACAAACCCGGCCACCCATCCCCTCTATACTGAAGAGACTGTACATTTTTTTCTGATTTAACACCCATTTTTTGCATTAATTTTAATGTACCGCGAGTCGATGGCACGCCTGCACAAAAAAATGAGAGCACTAAGCCTAAATTTTTATCTAAATTAGGCCTTTTGATTCTGGCTTTATGTACCGCATAAACATCACAAGGTTTACCTACAAAAACACAAGCATTACTTGAATTTTCAATACTTTCTAGGTTCTCACATGGGCTAGAAGGCGAGTATCTGGAACCAGCTGCCGCCCCCATCTCCTCTTTAGTCCGTGAACTATTCGTTTTATTTATATAGGGTGTCTTATTATCAGCCGCTGTATTCACTACATGCCCCATACCCTCGTAGTCTAAACAATACTGTGATAATGCGGTAATTACGCCCCCACTAGAACCAGACTTACGTACTTGCTTATCTGTTGCATAGCCTTCCCATACTTCATAAACATTTCCCCATAGAGCCTGTAATTCTTTAATACTTTCTTCTTTTTCGGGAAGCCTTTCTATTTTCCACCCTGGACAACTTTCTAAAATATCATTTGATACGGCATTAAACCTTAGTTGATCCTTCACCAAAGGTCTTTTACCTAAATCAATACTGTCAACCATTTCCAAAGCATCAGGTGCTAAATAACTACAAACCCCACACCCTGCACACAAATGGCCACTTACAACATCTGCTATATTTTTTACTTTACTCATCTACATCCCTTAGTTTATTAAGCTCTTTTTGATAAGCATCAAAATCATGTTCTAAATCGAATAAAAAGCAATTAAATGACTTGTTTAACTGGTCAATTGATTGATTCCACCATTTTATTTCTTTTATTATTTCAATCGCTTCATCCTTAAAACGGTATTTAATAACTCTTGCTGGATTACCGGCAACTATTGAAAATTCAGGCACATCTTTTGTCACAACTGAGCCTGCACCAATTACCGCACCATCGCCTATAACATCACACCCTGGCGTAATAATTGCTCCGTGACCAATCCATACATCATTACCTATCATTAATGAGCCACTTTCTATACTATCCTTTTTAAGGTAACCCAAGTCAGCATTATAAAAGTATGGGTGCATTGATAGGCGCTGTAAGGGGTGATTCCGTAAAAATATTTTAACTTGGGCTGCTACTGATACATATCTACCAACACGAACTCCTTTTGGAAAAGCCCCAGGAACCATACAAGTACCATAGCTATAAGCACCAACTTCAGTAGCAAAATATTTACTGAGTATTATACGCATACTCGCTGATCGAAACTGTCCTCCTTCAAAAAAAGAGAGCAACCTCCAACATAGTTTTCTACATCTTTGAAATTGATATAGATAAATAATAACATGTGAAAAGCGGCAAGAAATAAGATCATTCAAGTGTAGCAACTCCTTCTTTATTCATAAAAAAACTGCACTTTATAACTTTAGCTACCCTTGAAAATCTTATGTACAAGGAAAAAACAAATAAAAACAGTGATGTATAGAAGATTACTTTATATTCTATATCTAAATAGTAAGCAGGCGCTATAAACGACAGAATAAAAAAACAATATAAAATAAACCTAATGAATACAGAGGTATACTGCATCTTAATTTTATATTTTAATTGTACAATACTTAATAAAAAAGCAAGTAATTCGCCAGCGCACCCACAAAAGGCAATCATTTCAATTGGATATTTATTTATAGTTAATAAATACACACCCACTAAAGCAAACGAACGTAAGATATTAGCCATTAAAGAAACTTTAGTATCTCCTTTTGACATTGCTAACAATGCAGGAGCTACCCGTATAATTCTAAAAGCCCACATGATGCTTAAAATAGCAATCAATAGACCATTCCCTTGATACTGACTACCAAAGACCACGGCTAAAATCGTATCACCAAAAAATATAAAAATAGCGGCAAACAATAAAGCAATAAGCATAACTACTTCAGTCGCAAGCAAATAATTATTATTTGATTTGTACCAATCATCCTGACTTTTTGAAAACAAAGGCAATAAAATTGAGGTGAATATTTTTACAACCAACAAAGCGGGAACCATCGTAATCATAAAAGCGGCACTATACACACCTAAAGTACTCAAGTCATAATTTATTCCAACAAAAAGTTTATCCCCTTGAAAAATGAAATACATTAATATGCCATTTAATATCAAAGGCCAGCCAAAAGTTAAGATTTTTTTAAAGTAAGTACTATCAAAACTTATTTGATAGCTACGTTTTGATAAAACATGGGACATTAAGACATAAAACAAGGCATGAAGTAAGATTAAATAAATAACCGCATCATAATTTTTGAAATGTAAAACAAGCGGGTAACTTAATAAAACAACCACTACCTGAGGAATTAATTCTGTTAGCACAAAAGGTAAAAACTTCATTTCCCGATGAAATCTTTTTACATCAAGGTGCACAAATCCACGTATAAAAACCACAAAAGCCAATAGGTAGAAAGCCCATGATGCGGTCTTTATATTGAACGAATCAATAAGGTAAGGAACCATAAATACAATAATAATCGCACTAACTAGCCCACGTATAAAATTAAAAGAATGAATTGTATTTTGCAATACAATATTATCACCATCTTTTGCTTGAATTAATAATTTATCCGCCCCCATGTCACTGGCCATTTCAACAGCCGAAATAGTAATCGCAAAGGTTGCTGCAACCCCAAAATCTTCGGGTGAAAGGTAATGCCCAAAAATAGCATTCCTAATTAAAGAAAGCATCTGCGCACTTCCTTGGCCAACCGTTAATAATAACGTACTATTAACGATTTTTTTCAAACTAGAACTCATATATAAAGCACTATAGGCTTGCTATCTTTCGACGAATTAAATCCATTTGATTATTTGCAGTTTCTATTACTTTTGGTAGAGACTCCGCTAAAGACCTTTCGGTTTCATCTCGTTGCAACCAACCTTCCCATAAACCTTCTACGACATCAGCTGTATTCAGTTCTCGCGGATCTATCACTTGATTTTCTTGATTACAAGTCTTAAATACTCGACGTGTCTTGATACTATAAGCAATTGCTGTTGTTGGCACACCTGTTGACAAGCCTGCAATAGTTGAGTGCATTCTTGTTCCACAAAACCAATCCACCTGACTAATCAACCACTTGACTTCAGTTGCTCCATAACTATTTAGATCCAACTCAATTCGTTGTTGCTCATCCTCTGAAAACAATTCCATTACATGCTTACTTGCCGCTACATCAGACTCATAATTATTTTCATCAACTAATACATGAGGAATTAAAATAATATTTGCATTAGTTTCATCCAATATTTTTTTAATTAAAAGATAAATAACCTCTCGATAATTGGCTTTCAAGCCATATTGTGAAAATGATTTTTCAATTTGATTGTAAATCAGTCCACTCACATTTATTCCAATTATTGGTTCACTTGGAGTATCAAACCACTCTTGGATTTTTTTTGCTGGAAGAACTTCAGGCTTACTACTATTCAATAAAAAGGCAACATCAACACCTTGCTTATGCTTTTCTTTATCAAATTTATCCCCTAATAATTCCTTTAACACATCAAATGATTCTTCATCTCTTGCAAACGCCATAGTCGCTGACCTCACAATCTCTGAAGCAATTTTTTTAGTCTTTAAAGAGGAGTAAGGCCCATAGGTTTGCGGCATTAAAACTAAGGGTATATTATTTTCAATGGCTATTAATTTCGGGTAAGTTATCGCTTTAAAGCGCCACTCTCCATACAAATCAGTAAAACTATCACCACCACTAATATCAAGAATTACATTTGCTAATGAAAATTTTCTAGCAATTGGATTAAAAGCCCTCAAAAATTTCAAACTAAATCGAATGTTAAAAAAATTTTCATTTTGATAAAAACGCTTGCCATGCTTAGCACCACAAAAAGTAATATTTACATTATTACCATTCAATTCTAAAGTTTTCTTACGCAAACCTTTAGCATGATCTAAGACTAAAAACTCATTATTCCCATTATCATTAACACCTGATAGCATGGATTCTAAAAGCGCTGAAACACCTAAATTTCCTGTATCAGGAGCAGCCCCAGCTAATATTATATTTTTCAAATTTACTTGCCTAAATATAGTTTATTTATCTAACTTTTAACCACAGAAAATTTTGCAAAATTACAAACTTCATATGACTCTATTTATTACTACACTAACTACCCACTAAAAATTATAATGCACTATATGATTATAATTCTTACCAGCAATCCAGTCAAAATGTTGATTGCATAAAAAAGAGGAGTCCTACTCCTCTTTTTTACAACTCTAGCTATTATGGTATCAGTTCATAATAAATCTATAATGTCCAGAGGTTAAATGCTCGGAGCCATATATATCATTTATTTTTTCAATTAACTTTATCAATTTCATTTCATATTCAACTTCATCCCCTAAGCTTATTACTTTATTATCATAATCAATTACATTTTCATCTTTACTTAAAAGAAAAGCTTGGGCGGTATTTGAATAAATCATATTAGAATTAAGTATACCTTTATTCTTTGTCCCAAGCGCTATTCTACTTTTAGCTCTTCCTATCCCCATCACAGTATTACCTGTCACTCTAGCATTCTCAGTATCATAAAGAGAAATCGCATGGTATCCCCCAATTTTAATAACATTATTCGCAGCTATAATGCCAGTCAAAGGCCCATCAAAGAAACCAATGCCTTGTAAATACCCAGGAAATGGATTTGAATAATCATGATCTTGAATGATAACATTACCTTCCATAAAAACATCACTAATACCAACAACACCGCCATACCCTTGAATACCATCATCATGATTACCATTTACATCAAGATTATCAGTAATAATATTGTGCATAAAAACCATATTACTATTGGAAGCTCTAATTCCATCTTTAGCAAAGTACTTAATTCTATTACCCTTTACAAGGCTTCCTCTTGAAGAAGAGTTAATTGCTAAATTAACATTTTCTATATAATTATTTTCTAATACAACATTATGAAGGTAGTTGCCTGTCATAATGCCATTGTATGCATAATTATTCCAGTCTTCCAAACTCCAGTCCTCTGTATTTTTTTCAGCATATATATGAAAATTTCGTATTTTTATATTTTCTGACTCCCCATACTTCCCCCCGAGACCTAAGGCTATCATATAACTTTTAGGCGAAGTAAGAGTACTTGATAGCGAGCCATCTACAGTTAACCCGTCAAAAACCCAATTACTTCCATAGTCTAATTTTAAAGAAGAAATTACCGGCTTATTATCAACTTCGGCTTTAACGGTTATTGTACTGTCGTTATAAACATATCTCATATATATATCACCATGGTACCCTGTCATCAAAAGAAGAGTATCCCCTGATTTCACAGGTGCTCCAGGGTTTTTCACCACACCATTAACATCTTTAGTTTCAATATATTTAGCTTTAACCACTTCTTCAAGCGTACTCCACGGCAAGTCTATTGACCCTGGATTATCTATACTCCCCGCAACAGGGTCAATATAAAAAGTTTCCCCTCCGCCTGATGCTGAGGGGTTTAAGAGCATATCTTGATTAATTTCCGCTACAGTTGGAGTGACCTGCTTAGCTGCACATCCAACAAAGAGCAAGAAAGAGAACAACATCATCATAATTTTCATAATAACCACCATAAATTAACACTTACACAAAGCAATAATCATTTAATCGCAGACTAAACAATTAAAGCTCAAACACTGGTTAACATACTACAATATTTATAGGTTTTCTACTGTACCAAGGTGCAACAGAAAATCTAATTGCAATAAAAGAAGAAGAAAAGGAATCAAGGGGTCAGCCAGCTTGATTTCGGGGGTGATAATCTTAGGGTAATTATGGTCGGTTACTTAACTCATCCCACGCTAAATTTGCGGGTACCCATATAATTGTACGGGCAATCCCTTGTGGCTGCCCTTAGCTATTATGTTTTAAGGGCTTATCACATTATGTTCCTGTGAATTTTAAGATCCCGGTAATTAAACTCCCTACACCAATCAACATGCCAAAATTCCAACGCATTTGATTTTTTATTTCTTGATGTATACCCATTATCGCTTGGTGTTGTTTTTCAAATTGCTTGTCAACCTGCTCAAAACGTTCTTTAGCTTGCTGCTCTACGTGTTCAAAGCGCTTATCAATTTGTTCAAAGCGCTCTTTACTTTGTTGCTCAGATTGCCTGAATTGCGCTACCATTTCTTCGCGTGTAACAGCATGCTGCGAGACCTGCAACAAATGCTGCATTAAGTCTTTTTGCGTAAAGGTATTTGGGTCTATTTCTTGCTGCATCGTTTTGTTTTATTTATCAATTTTAGGTTAATATTTTGCGCTTTTCAGGATGAAATGTAAAGTGATGACAAATCGTGATCACCAAGAGCAGTATTAGGAACCAAAAGGGTCAGACTCCAATACCGCTTCCAGTTGCAAGCTAACTCGTTGATATTATGCCATCGCATACTCACTCCTAGGCTTTGTCATTAACGGAAAGGATTTAGGTCGTCTCTTTAGCACCCTTGGCTCGGTCGTTTACGCTTCCCCACCTCAGAACCAAAAGGGTAGAACCAAAAGGGTCAGACTCGATTGAAGCTAATTACAACGCCCTCTTTTTTACCCATTAAGTTATCTTATAAGGAATGACAGGGAGTATAAATCTACTGGATTGATTAGGCTGCGAATAATTTTACGATGTAGTCTTTGAAGAATATAGCTAGCATGCCTGCAAATAATGCCCATGTGAGTCGGTCGTTCTTTTTTCCTTGGCCTTTTATTTCTTCTGTTAATTTATTAAATCTTATATCCACTTGATCAAAGCGTTGATTGTTATGCTTTTCTGCTTGCTCGAAGCGTTGGTTATTCTGTTTTTCTGCTTGTTCGAAGCGTTGGTTGCTTTGCTCGAAACGCTGGTTGTTGAGTTTTTCTGCTTGCTCGAAACGCAGGTTATTCTGTTTTTCTGCTTGCTCGATTTGCTTCTCTAATTGCTCGAAACTTTCTTTACTTTGTTTTATCGCTTGCTCGAAGCGCTCTTTATTTATTACTTCAGCTTGTACAAATTGCGCTGCCATTTCTTCACTCGTGACTGCATGTTGGCTAGCATGCAATAAATGCTGCATTAAGTCTTTTTGGGTGAATGTGTTGGGGTCTATTTCTGACTGCATTGCTTTCTTCTTGTTGATTTTAGCTCTTTATTTTGCGCTTTTGAGAAAGGGAAGTAAAATTGTGAGAAAACATATTGGTGTTAGATTTTCGCAGGGTGATCAGTTTCGCAAAAGGCGCTCTACCTACTCTACGGAATGCTTAATACTCATACGAAAATAATCATGTTCCGAGATTTAAGTGTTTATATATTGGTATTATACCAACCCCAATAATTTCATACTTGAGCTCATGATTCTAAAAAATGCGTCATTTATGCATGCTCTTAGCAGGAATATTTTTGACCTCAGAAGATCCCCGCTAAGCGCATGCGAGGATGAACTGTGCTTAATGTCAACTTATTTTATCCTTAAGCATACACGTTTCAACATGGCCAAGGTTTTTTTACTTTTAAGCTCCACCCACTTTGAAATGTGCCGTTTTTAATGTTGATATACACCCTATTTATCTTGATGACATTGGTATTTTCTCTGGATAAAAACAACATTTCATCCAAATTAATCCCATTATTTCTGTTATGACAGATTTTGCTCCTATACTGCTTTTCCACCAGCTATCTAGTTTATATTCTGTTGTTTTTGCTGCGTTAATGCCAATTTTGTATTGATCTCCAAATACCATTTCATATAGAGCCTTGGTTCTTCTTGCATGTACGCCTTGTGAGTATAGATTTATTTGTTTTGCTTTACCGTGTTGTTGCAGCCAGTTTCGGACGGTAACTGCACTTAAATAGGTGCGATGCTGTACTGCCCCTGGTGTAGGTAATATTTTTATATTTGCATTGCTTAAGCCATTGTTGCGCAGGTAGGCTGCGGCAAGTTCGGCATAGGTCTTGTATGTTTTTCTATTTCTTTTTTTTATCATCCCGCCTGTGGTTATGATAATTTTATAATCTTCTGTTTTGTAATGTTTTATGACCTCATTTAAGGCTAGCTCGCTTATCCAGCCTTCTACAATAAGTATGGGGGATTTTATGCTTTGCTGTTGGGCTAGGTAGTATGCTAGGTTTTTTAGGATGAAAACGGAGCTTGATAAAAGAATCAGGGTAATTATGATTAAGCCTAGTAGTGTAGGTAGCCAGATGTGTTGTTTTTTTATTAGTTTTATAGGGGGCATGTTATAGCAACTCCAGTATATTTACACTTAAATCCATATAACCAAGAAAAACCGTCATTCTTGCATACTACTCAGTCAAGCTGGGCACAAGCGGTCACATGGATTCCTGCTAGGAACGTGCAGGAATGACGGGGTTTTAGAGATATGAGTTTAAGCATGATTTTTGGACTTGGTATAATACAAAATATCTGTGACTCGGTAAGCTAATTATGTATCACTAAATTATAGTAATTGGGTATGAGAATTTTCATCAAGTTCGAGAAAAAGGCAATATCATGAAAATAAGGCTTGCTTTTAAACGTGGAAACTCCTCAGCGCACCCTACATCAGCAGACTTAACCTAATGCAATAACGCAGACGGCGGGAGCGGTAAAAACTATGTTTGAATAAAGGCCAGTATGTAATCTTTTAAGAAAACTGAAAGGAGCGTTGCAACGATAAGCCATTGCATTCTATCGAATTTAGAATTCAGCAGGTTTATATCTGCTTTAAGCTCCTTTCTAAGCTCTTTAGTATCTGCTTTAAGCTCATCTCTTAGCTCTTTACTATCTGCTTTAAGCTCATCTCTTAGCTCTTTACTATCTGCTTTAAGCTCATCTCTTAGCTCTTTACTATCTGCTTTAAGCTCATCTTTAAGCTCTTTGATATCTGCTGTAACCCCACCTTTGAGCTCTTTGATATCTGCTGTAATCCCACCTTTGAGCTCTTTGATATCTGATTTTCCTCCATCCCTAAGGTTATACACTTCAATTTTAAGTTCATTTATATCTGCCTTAACTTCAATTTTAAGTTCATTTATATCGGCTTTTACCTCTTCCCTTGTCGCCATGTGCTGCGCATTGTGCAACAAAAGTTGTACGATATCTTTTTGCGTTAACTGTTCGTTTGGAATATCTTTTTTTTGATCTGTCATGACTTAAGCCTTTATTTATTATCTAGATTATACATTGTAGTTTGCATTTAAGGGGGATTCTATTACAGCCTTTTACTTCTAGTAAACACAATTAAAAGACTCGTCACTCCCAAGGTCTATTATCGGAAATCTACATTAAGTATAGATTCCTGCTAGAAGCGTGCAGGAATGACAGGGAGAAGCTAATTTACGGTATCCAAATTTTCATCTCTGGGTAATTCTCTTGTAATTTAGACTGTAAGGCTCGTTTAGCCTCATTATCACCATGTATCAGTCTTATTTCTTTGGGTTTTATGCGCATGCGTTTAACAAAGCGTAATAGTGTTGCTTGGTCGGCATGTGCAGAATACCCTGTAGTGGTCAAGTTTTAATGGGTTACGATTAGCGCTTTGATATTCTGTATTGGAAAATCGATGGCTAGCTGGTCTATTACTGAACCACCTGGCGACACTTCTGCGCCTTGAAAAAGGCCACAATCGATTAATACGGCGTTGTTTTCATCTAGTTTAAGCTCATGACACGAGCCGGTTACGCCGTTGATTGCACCATGATGTGTTATTTCTGGGTAGCTCATGTTATTTACCTTTACATGCTCAGTGTCGTATTAAATTTGCCTTAAGCAGTGATGGGTATATAAGAGGTAAATCTGCTTTCCTAAAAGGTAAGGATTTTAGTT
>Ga0209707_1000797_pt1 | contig 18571 bp, 14 predicted proteins | sample EN4Hudsemesocosm_FD_184630 | JGI IMG/M metagenome (GOLD analysis project Ga0209707, IMG submission 184630) | Methane-oxidizing microbial communities from mesocosms in the Hudson Canyon - EN4B Hudson Canyon (SPAdes) (version 2) | ecosystem: Environmental > Aquatic > Marine > Cold seeps | place... | reverse complement strand
TGGTTGCGGCATTGTGCGATGGTGTGGAGTTGATTCCTGACTTGGTTTTGGACGGATTGGCATTAGTGAGTGAAGAAAGCATGAAGACAAATAATAGTTGAGGTGAGTGGTGCGTTGGATATTTTTAACTTTGTTGCTATTGAATTCACTTTTTGCAGCTATTGAGTGGTCGTCTAAGGCGGATAAACGTGAGATTCTTGATAAGCCTTATCAAGTTGTTGATGGAGGTGAGCGTTTAACTTTATTAAGAGGTGAGGCAGCGTTGCATGGTGTTGATGTTGTCTCTGATAATCGGTCAAAGGTTGATCGTTTATGTCTTCTGTTAGGGCCGCTTGAGGTTGAGGAAAAGGCTTCTCGATTGCTTGAAATTTTTAAGGTGGCGGACGTTAAGGTCGAGCTAGTTACCCAGACTCTAGCCAAGGCACCTAATTATTGGGTGTATCTTTCACCATTTGATAGCCGTAAAGCTGCACTTAATAAACTAAAAAAACTGCAATCTGCAAAGGTTGATAGTTATTTGATTACTCAGGGCGAGCTTGCTAATGGGATTTCGTTGGGGGTATTTGAAAATATAGACTCAGCTCGACGGATGGCGGAGCGTCGTAGGAATCAGGGGTATGATGTCAAAGTCACTGAATTGGGGAAAAAAGATTTTGAATATTGGGTGGCTGTAATGGAGGAATATACTGAAGGATTAGATGTTAAAGTGTCAAAAATTATAAATAAATCAGAAATGTCCTTCGAAAAGCGACAAATATTCTGTAAAAGTGTTGCATCTGTAAAATAGTTACCTTAGTATAGCGGCCTCGCAAAACACGGCACAGGGCTGGCGTAGCTCAGATGGTAGAGCAGCGCACTTGTAATGCGCAGGTCGGGGGTTCGATTCCGTCCGCCAGCTCCATTTTGTGTTTTGTGGAAGTGTAGGTCTCGCAAGTCGAGTCTATATGGAGGGGTTCCCGAGTGGCTAAAGGGATCAGACTGTAAATCTGACGCGAAAGCTTCGGTGGTTCGAATCCACCCCCCTCCACCATTTTGCGGGTGTCGTATAATGGCTATTACCTCAGCCTTCCAAGCTGATGACGTGGGTTCGATTCCCACCACCCGCTCCAAATTCTAGGTGTTGCTCATATAGCTCAGTCGGTAGAGCGCCACCTTGGTAAGGTGGAGGTCACCGGTTCAATTCCGGTTATGAGCTCCAGTTTAAGTTTGGAAAATTCTATTTGTAATAAAATGACTGTACTGCAATGGTGATGTTGCAAGCAGGATGAAAGTTTTAGGCCAGTGGCTCAATTGGCAGAGCAGCGGTCTCCAAAACCGCAGGTTGGGGGTTCGATTCCCTCCTGGCCTGCCACTATTTAATAGCGGTAGGGTAAGTGAAGATGAGTTCGAAAATAGAAGCAGTAGATGGTCGCTTTGACAGTGTAAAATGGGTGTTTGTTGTTTTACTTGTTGCAGTTGGGGTGACGGGTAATCTTTATTTTTCTGCTGAGTCTTTGCTTTATAGAGTTATAGCTCTATTAGTGTTGGCTGGTGTTGCGGGCTTTATGGCTTTGCAGACAGTGAAAGGTAAAAAGTTTTCGGCGTTACTGAAAGATGCTAAGTCGGAAATAAGGAAGGTGGTATGGCCTACTCGCCAGGAGTTAACGCAAACAACGATGATTGTAATTGTTTTTGTTTTGGTTGTAGCGTTAATGCTTTGGGGGTTGGATTCTACTGTTAGTTGGCTTGTGTCTGGATTAATTTAAGGTAAGGGGCTGCGAATGTCTAAGCGTTGGTATGTGGTCCATGCCTATTCTGGGTATGAGAAGCGAGTTATGAACTCGCTAAAAGAGCAGATGGCTCTTAAAGATTTGGAAGATCAGTTTGGTGAGATTTTAGTGCCGACTGAAGAAGTTGTAGAGATGCGTGACGGGAAAAAGCGTAGAAGTGAACGCAAGTTTTATCCTGGTTATGTTCTGGTTCAAATGGAAATGAATGATGAGACTTGGCATTTGGTTAAGTCTACATCAAGAGTTTTAGGGTTTATTGGTGGTACCAAAGATAAGCCTGCACCGATAACTGAAAAAGAAGCCTTGGCAATTCTTCAGCGGGTTGAGACTGGTGCTGAGAAGCCTAAGCCTAAGACCTTGTTTGAGCCTGGCGAGATTGTTCGTGTTATTGATGGGCCTTTTGCAGACTTTAATGGTGTTGTGGAAGAGGTTGATTACGAGAAGAGTCGAGTTAAAGTTGCGGTCTTGATTTTTGGTCGTTCGACTCCTGTAGAGTTGGCGTTTAGTCAAGTCGAAAAAGACTAAAAGATAAAATGTATATGGTGCTCGTCCTGTTCGCAGGGCGGGCTTTTTGTGTCTCGGCGGGGAGCTTAAACGCGTTGGAACCCGTTAGGAGGAAGTATGGCGAAGAAAGTAGAAGCATATATTAAGCTTCAAGTTGCTGCTGGTAAGGCGAATCCAAGTCCACCAGTTGGTCCTGCATTGGGTCAGCACGGCGTAAATATCATGGAGTTCTGTAAGGCGTTTAATGCCAAGACTCAGAATGTGGAAGCTGGCTTGCCGGTTCCTGTGGTAATTACTGTTTATGCTGATAGAAGTTTTACTTTTATCATGAAGACTCCACCTGCAGCTATTCTGCTTAAAAAAGCGGCTGGTATTAAGAGTGGAAGTGGTCGACCAAATACTGAGAAAGTGGGTACGGTTACTCGCGCTCAACTTGAAGAGATTGCGCAAACTAAAGAGCCTGACTTAAATGCAGGTAATTTAGATGCAGCAGTGAAAATTATTGCAGGTACAGCCCGAAGTATGGGTCTGAATGTGGAGGGTCTGTAAGTGGCTAAGTTAACTAAGCGTCAAAAACTAACTGCTGAAAAGATTGAAGCAGGAAAGGCTTACTCTATTGAAGAAGCTGTGGCTGTTTTATCTGAGTTATCTTCTCAGATCAAATTTAAAGAGTCTATTGATGTAGCTGTCAATCTTGGTATTGATGCACGTAAATCTGATCAGGTAGTTCGTGGATCTACTGTGCTGCCAAATGGCACAGGTAAAGATGTGCGTGTTGCAGTATTCACTCAAGGTGAAAATGCTGAAAAAGCAAAAGCTGCAGGTGCAGACGTTGTAGGAATGGATGATCTGGCTGCAGAAGTTAAAGCTGGAAATCTTGACTTTGATGTGGTTATTGCCAGCCCTGATGCTATGCGTGTTGTGGGTATGTTAGGTCAGATTCTAGGGCCTCGTGGTCTTATGCCTAACCCTAAAGTTGGAACAGTTACACCTGATGTGGCGACTGCAGTTAAGAATGCAAAGGCAGGCCAGGTTCGATACCGTACTGATAAAAATGGCATCATCCATAGCCCATTAGGTAAAGTTGATTTCACGGCAGATGCAATTAAGCAGAACCTTGAAGCATTACTAACAGATTTGAAAAAAGCTAAGCCAGCAGCAGCAAAAGGCGTATTCATGAAGAAAATAGTAGTTTCTTCTACGATGGGTCCTGGTTTAGTTATTGATCAAAGCTCAGTTTCTGTTTAAGACTGAGTTAAAAAAACTTTGTAGTCTGGGCTAGAGCCAAGACTGTCAAAGACCGCAGGGGTCAAAATACTTTAATAAAGTATTTTAGGCTTAATAACCTGCGCAGACGGTGTGACCATACTCTTTGAGTGCTTTCACCGTACGGTTGTCTGGTTTTTCGTAGGAAAGGCCGGACATATTTAAATTGCTGACTTTTGTCAGCGTGTGAAGGAGAAATCCAGTGGCAATTGGACTCGAAGACAAAAAGGCGATAGTCGCCGAGGTCAACGAGGCAGCCGGTGGTGCTTTGTCTGCAGTATTAGCTGATTATCGTGGTGTTACCGCTACCGATATGACGATATTGCGTAAGCAGGCTCGTGAAGGTGGCGTTTACTTAAGAGTTGTTCGTAACACTCTTGCTAAGCGTGCTGTTGACGGGACTGAATTCGAATGTATTAAAGATGTGTTGGTTGGTCCAACAATCCTTGCGTTCTCTATGGAAGATCCGGGTGCAGCCGCAAGACTGCTAAAAGATTTTGCAAAAGAGAACAAAGAATTCGAAATCAAAGCACTCTCTGTTGGTGGTGAACTGTTAGGTGCCGATCAAATTGATCGCTTAGCTAAACTTCCTACTCGCGATCAAGCGTTGGGTATGTTGGCAAGTGTTATTCAAGCGCCTATTACAAAGCTTGTGCGTACATTCAACGAAGTACCGTCGAAAGTTACGCGCGTTGTCGCAGCAGTTCGCGATCAAAAGAAAGAAGCAGCCTAATTATCTAGTTATTAATTTATAGGAGATCTGAGTCATGGCTCTGTCTAAAGACGATATTTTAAATGCAATCGCTGAAATGAGCGTAATGGAAGTTGTTGAGCTTGTTGAAGCAATGGAAGAGAAGTTTGGTGTTTCTGCTGCTGCTGCTGTAGCTGTAGCTGCACCTGCTGCTGGCGGCGACGCTGCTGCTGCAGAAGAGCAAACTGAATTTGACGTTGTTCTTACTTCAGCTGGCGAAAAGAAAGTTAACGCAATCAAAGCGGTTCGCGCTCTTACAGGTCTAGGCCTTAAGGAAGCTAAAGCTATGGTTGACGGCGCACCATCTACTGTTAAAGAAGGTGTTAGCAAAGACGACGCAGAAGAAGCTAAGAAGCAGCTTGAAGAAGCTGGTGCATCAGCTGAGATCAAGTAATTACTTGATGCAAAGTTTTTGCGCTTAAGCTAAATCGGAATCGGCTGGCAATATTTATTGTCGGCCTTTTTCCGTTGTATAAGCTATACCGAATTTGCCGGCCCTTAAATTTATTTGAGGCGGCGCAGCAAGACAGTTTCAACTTATCGGAATGAAACCGAAAAGAGATGCCTGTAGGTGTCTAGTCATAAAGCTGGGGAACAAAATGACCTACTCATATACTGAGAAAAAACGGATTCGTAAAGAATTTGGTACATTGCCGACCGTGATGGATGTGCCTTACCTGTTATCCATTCAGATGGATTCATATCGCGGCTTTTTACAAAAAAGCGCAGAGCCCGGAGCTAGAGAAGATCAGGGTCTGCATGCCGCATTTAAATCTGTTTTCCCTATCCTCAGCTTCTCAGGTAATGCAGCTCTTGAGTATGTAAGCTACCGTCTGGGTGAGCCTGCATTTGACGTGAAAGAGTGCCAGTTGCGTGGAGTTACCTACGCAGCTCCATTACGAGTAAAAGTTCGTTTAATTATTTATGATAAAGAATCATCAAATAAAGCGATAAAAGATATTAAAGAGCAAGAAGTCTACATGGGCGAGATGCCTTTGATGACTGATAACGGTACATTCGTTATTAATGGTACAGAGCGAGTTATTGTATCCCAGCTTCACCGCTCTCCAGGTGTATTTTTCGATCATGATAAAGGGAAGACGCACTCTTCAGGTAAGTTGCTTTATAGTGCGCGTGTAATTCCTTACCGTGGTTCATGGTTGGATTTCGAATTTGATCCAAAAGATGCTGTATTTGTTCGAATAGATCGCCGTAGAAAATTACCTGCATCTATCCTAATGCGAGCGCTTGGTTATGAGTCGCAGCAGATTCTTGATATGTTCTTTGAAACTAGTAAACATACTGTTTCGGAAGAGCGTAGTACGCTTGAGCTTGTTCCTTCACGCCTAAGAGGCGATATCGCCAGCTTTGATATTAAAGATCAAGAAGGTGCTCTTATTGTTGAAGAGGGGCGTCGAATTACAGCTCGCCATATAAGACAGTTAGAAAAGGCCGGCATAACCGAATTAGAAGTTCCTTTTGAATATATTACTGGCAAAGTTGCTGCGAAAGATATTATTGATGAGAGAACTGGTGAGCTGGTTGTTGAGTGTAATACTGAAATTACCGAAGAAGTACTTCAGTTAATTGTAGAGTCTGGTGTTAAAGATGTTGAGACTCTATACACTAATGACCTTGATTGTGGTCCATTTATTTCAGACACCTTGCGTGTTGATCCTACAAGAAGCCAGTTAGAGGCCTTGGTTGAGATCTACAGAATGATGCGCCCGGGTGAACCGCCTACAAAAGAATCTGCAGAGAACTTATTCAAGAATTTGTTCTTTACAGAAGAGCGTTATGACTTGTCGGCAGTTGGCCGAATGAAGTTTAATCGTCGTATTGGTCGTGACAACGAAGAAGGTGGTGGAACGCTAGATAATGGAGATATTATCGACGTTCTGAAGACATTGATTGATATTCGAAACGGTAAAGGTACGGTTGATGATATCGACCACCTAGGTAACCGTAGAATACGATCTGTTGGTGAGATGGCGGAAAACCAGTTCCGTGTAGGGCTTGTTCGTGTAGAGCGAGCTGTGCGTGATCGTCTAAGTATGGCTGAATCTGATGGTCTTATGCCTCAGGATCTTATTAACGCCAAGCCAGTTGCAGCTGCAGTTAAAGAATTTTTTGGTTCTAGTCAGCTTTCTCAGTTTATGGACCAGAACAACCCGTTGTCAGAGGTTACTCACAAGCGACGAGTTTCGGCATTAGGCCCAGGTGGTTTAACCCGTGAACGTGCAGGCTTTGAGGTTCGTGACGTACATCCAACGCATTATGGTCGTGTTTGTCCTATCGAGACACCTGAAGGGCCAAACATTGGTTTGATCAACTCATTGGCAACGTATGCAAGAACCAATTCATTTGGGTTCTTGGAAAGTCCTTACCGAAAAGTTGTTGATGGCATTGTAACTGATGAAATTGAATACCTTTCTGCTATTGAAGAAAGTACTTATGTTATCGCACAGGCGAGCGCTGTTCTTGATGAGTCTAAGGCTCTGGTTGAAGAGTTGGTAACCGTTCGTCACAAGAACGAATTTACTGTTATGCCTCCTGAACGCGTGAATTATATGGATGTGTCGCCTCGCCAGGTTGTATCGGTAGCTGCATCGCTTATTCCATTCTTGGAGCATGATGATGCAAACCGTGCATTGATGGGATCAAACATGCAGCGTCAGGCAGTGCCTACTTTAAAAGCTGAGAAGCCTTTTGTAGGAACGGGCCTTGAGCGAATAGTTGCACAAGATTCAGGTGTGTGTGTTGTTGCTAAGCGTGGCGGAGTCATCGAAAGTGTAGATGCTTCAAGAATTGTTGTGAGAGCAAACAATGATGAGGTTGATGCTGGTGATGCAGGTGTCGATATTTATAGTCTCACTAAGTACACTCGATCAAACCAGAATACTTGTATCAATCAAAAGCCTTTGGTTAAGGGCGGTGATCAGATTAAGTGTGGCGATATCCTGGCTGATGGGCCCTCTATAGATATGGGTGAGTTGGCGCTTGGGCAGAATATGCGTATCGCATTTATGCCGTGGAATGGTTACAACTTTGAGGATTCCATTCTTGTTTCAGAGCGTGTAGTTAAAGAGGATCGCTTTACTACAATTCACATACAAGAGCTTACTTGTGTTGCTCGTGATACTAAACTTGGCAGCGAGGAGATATCTGCGGATATTCCAAATGTTGGTGAGAGTGCGCTAGCTAAGTTGGATGAATCTGGTGTGGTGTACATAGGTGCTGAGGTTGGTGCAGGTGATATTCTTGTTGGCAAAGTAACACCAAAGGGTGAAACTCAGCTAACACCAGAAGAAAAATTACTGCGTGCAATCTTTGGTGAAAAAGCATCGGATGTGAAAGATACTTCATTACGTGTATCGACCGGTACACGTGGTACGGTTATTGATGTTCAGGTGTTTACCAGAGATGGTGTTGAGAAAGATCAGCGCTCACTTGATATTGAAAATGCACAACTTAATACTTTCCGTAAAGATCTTAAAGATGAATACCGCATCGTAGAAACAGCAACTTATGAGCGTCTAACAGAGACTCTTTTAGGTGGTGAGGTTGTAAGCGCGCCTAATCTTAAGAAGGGCGATAAGCTTACAGCGGAATATCTTGAAAGCTTAATGTTGTCTGAATGGTTCAATATTCGCATGATTGATGATGACCTTAATGAGGTTATCGAGCGAGCAGAAACACAGCTTGCAGAGCGTAAGGTTGAGCATGAAGAGCGTTTTGAAGATAAGAAGCGCAAACTTCAAACGGGTGATGATCTAGCGCCGGGTGTATTGAAGATAGTAAAGGTTTATGTTGCTATTAAGCGTCGCATTCAGCCTGGTGATAAGATGGCTGGACGACACGGTAACAAAGGTGTTATCTCGGTTATTATGCCGGTAGAAGATATGCCACATGACGAATTTGGTGAGCCTGTTGATATCGTCTTAAACCCTCTGGGTGTACCGTCTCGAATGAACGTTGGTCAGGTGTTGGAAATGCACTTGGGTATGGCGGCTAAGGGGTTAGGTGTTAATATTGATCGAATGATCAAGGCCCAGCGTGATGTAGCTGAAGTTAGAGAATTCCTTGGTAAGATCTATAATGATGTAGCCTTTAAGAAGGAAGCTCTAGATACATTTTCTGATGCTGAAATCATGGAGCTTGCGAAGAATCTTCGTCATGGTGTGCCTATGGCTACACCTGCTTTTGATGGTGCTAAAGAATCTGAAATTAAAGAGCTACTTCGTTTGGCTGGTCTGAGCGATACGGGTCAAACAACATTATACGATGGAAGAAGTGGTGATAAATTTGACCGTCCTGTAACTGTCGGCTACATGTATATGTTGAAGTTGAACCACTTGGTTGACGACAAAATGCATGCTCGTTCAACAGGGTCTTACAGTCTTGTTACGCAGCAGCCATTGGGTGGTAAAGCTCAGTTTGGTGGTCAGCGTTTCGGGGAGATGGAAGTATGGGCACTGGAAGCATATGGTGCGGCTTATACCTTGCAGGAAATGCTAACTGTTAAGTCTGATGATGTTAACGGTCGAACAAAGATGTACAAAAATATCGTCGATGGCGATCACCGTATGGAGCCGGGTATGCCGGAATCATTTAACGTATTGGTTAAGGAAATTCGCTCATTGGGTATCGATATTGAGCTTGAAAACGATTAACTGTTGATAGCCAGATAGAAAAGAATATCGATAGAACCTAATATTAGCGGAGGCGAGCGTAAAGCTCGCCCAGAACCAACTCCTTTTGGAGCGGAAACCGATGAAAGATTTATTAAATTTACTTAAAAACCAGAATCACAATAAGGAATTTGATTCGATTCGCATTGGTCTGGCCTCGCCAGAGATGATTCGTTCATGGTCTTACGGTGAAGTTAAAAAGCCGGAAACAATTAACTATCGTACGTTTAAGCCAGAAAGAGACGGCCTTTTTTGTGCCAAGATCTTTGGGCCTATAAAAGATTATGAATGCCTATGTGGTAAGTACAAGCGACTTAAGCATCGTGGTGTTATTTGTGAGAAGTGTGGCGTAGAAGTTGCGCTTGCCAGTGTGCGTCGTGACCGCATGGGGCACATAGAACTTGCTAGCCCTGTGGCTCATATTTGGTTCCTTAAGTCATTACCATCTCGTATTGGTATGTTGCTTGATATGACCTTGAGAGATATTGAGCGAGTTCTTTACTTTGAGTCATTTATTGTTATTGACCCTGGTATGACAACACTTGAAGCGGGTCAGTTACTGACTGATGAGCAGTACTACGAGGCACTTGAAGAGTTTGGTGATGAATTTGATGCCAAAATGGGTGCTGAGGCAGTTCAGGCTCTTTTAAAAGGTATTGATCTGGAAGGTGAAATCTCTCAGTTAAGAGAAGAGATTCCAGCGACTAGCTCAGAAACAAAAATCAAAAAGCTTTCAAAGCGTCTGAAGTTACTTGAGGCATTCTTTAACTCTGGAAACAACCCAGAGTGGATGGTGCTTAAAGTATTGCCTGTGCTTCCACCAGATCTACGTCCTTTGGTTCCGTTGGACGGTGGTCGTTTTGCAACGTCAGATCTTAACGATTTATACCGTCGAGTTATTAACCGAAATAACCGATTGAAGCGCCTTTTAGAGCTTAGTGCGCCTGATATTATCGTGCGCAATGAAAAGCGTATGCTTCAGGAGGCTGTTGACGCCTTATTAGATAATGGTCGTCGTGGTCGAGCCATTACAGGCTCGAACAAGCGTCCATTAAAATCTTTGGCAGATATGATCAAAGGTAAGCAAGGTCGATTCCGTCAGAACCTTCTAGGTAAGCGTGTTGATTACTCTGGTCGTTCGGTAATCGTTGTTGGTCCTAGCTTACGCTTGCACCAATGTGGTTTGCCTAAAAAGATGGCGCTTGAACTATTTAAGCCATTTATTTTCAGTAAGCTTGAACACCGTGGCTTAGCTACAACGATTAAAGCGGCTAAGAAAATGGTTGAGCGCGAGACGGCTGAGGTATGGGATATCTTAGCTGAAGTTATTCGTGAGCATCCGGTAATGCTTAACCGTGCTCCAACACTTCACCGTTTGGGCATTCAGGCATTTGAGCCTGTGCTAATTGAAGGAAAAGCTATTCAGTTGCATCCGCTAGTTTGTGCGGCATACAACGCTGACTTTGATGGGGATCAGATGGCTGTACACGTGCCATTGACCTTAGAAGCTCAGTTAGAAGCGCGTGCCCTGATGATGTCTACCAACAATATTCTTTCGCCTGCTAATGGTGAGCCAATTATTGTTCCCTCACAAGACGTTGTTCTTGGTCTTTATTATATGACCAGAGAAAAGATTAACGTTAAGGGTGAGGGGATGGTGTTCTCTGATATTAAAGAGGCTCATCGTGCTTATAGTGGTGGCCAAGTTCACTTACAAGCCAAAGTGAAAATTCGTGTTGAGCAAGTTGAAATTGATGCTCAGGGTGAGAAAGCAATTGTTCGTTCTATTGTAGATACTACGGTCGGCCGAGCATTACTATTTGATATTTTACCTGAAGGCTTACCTTACTCCTTAGTTAACCAAAACATGACTAAGAAGGCGATTTCAAAATTAATTAACACCTCATATCGTAAGTGTGGACTAAAAGAATCTGTTATTTTTGCAGATCAGTTAATGTATCTTGGTTTCCGTCAGGCAACATTATCCGGTGCGTCGATTGGTGTTAACGATTTTGTTATTCCTGATGAAAAAGTTGAAATCATTGATGCGTCAACCGCTGAAGTTAAGGAAATCGAATCACAATTTGCTTCGGGTCTTCTAACTCAGGGTGAGAAATACAACAAAGTAATTGATATCTGGTCTCGAGCAAACGATAAGGTTGCTAAAGCCATGATGGATACGCTGGGTAAAGAGACGGTTGTTGATCGTGACGGCAATGAAGTAGATCAAGATTCATTTAACTCTGTTTATATGATGGCAGATTCCGGTGCTCGAGGCTCTGCAGCTCAGATTCGTCAGTTAGCCGGAATGCGAGGTCTAATGGCTAAGCCGGATGGTTCTATCATCGAAACACCTATTACGGCGAACTTCCGGGAAGGTTTGAACGTACTTCAGTACTTCATATCGACTCACGGAGCACGTAAAGGTTTGGCTGATACGGCTCTTAAGACTGCGAACTCTGGTTACCTTACTCGTCGCTTGGTTGATGTTGCGCAAGACTTGGTTGTTACGGAACAAGATTGTGGAACAGCAGAAGGTCTGTTGATGACGCCTATGATTGAGGGGGGGGATGTTGTTGTACCTCTTGGTGATCGTGTACTAGGTCGAGTTACTGCACAAGACGTTTTTGCTCCTGGTGATAAAGAAAATGCTGTTTTACCTATTGGCACTTTCCTTGACGAGGCGATGATTCAAAAAATCGAAGAAGCGGGTGTTGATGAGATCTGGGTGCGCTCTGCTATTACGTGTGAAACTCGTTATGGTGTGTGTTCGAACTGTTATGGGCGTGATTTGGCTCGCGGCCATATAGTTAACGCCGGCGAAGCGGTTGGTGTTATTGCTGCACAGTCAATCGGTGAGCCTGGTACGCAGTTAACAATGCGTACGTTCCACATTGGTGGTGCTGCATCAAGGTCGTCTGCTGCTGATAGTATTCAGGTTAAGCATGGTGGTAAAGTTAGGCTTCACAATATGAAGTCTATTGAGCGCAAAGATGGTCACTTAGTAGTTGCTTCACGCTCATCTGCTCTTGCAATCGCTGATGATCATGGTCGTGAAAGAGAGTGGTATAAGCTTCCGTATGGTGCTGTTATTACTACTAAAGATGGTGAACAGGTTGAAGCAGGTTCAATTGTTGCAAAGTGGGATCCGCATACGCACCCAATTATTACTGAAATAGAAGGTTTTGTTAAGTTTGTTGGCATGGAAGAGGGTATTACAATTAAGACCCAAACCGACGAGCTAACAGGTCTCTCAAGCGTACAGGTACTTGATGCTAAAGACCGCCCGGCAGCGGGTAAAGATATTCGTCCAATGATACAGTTGGTCGATGCAGATGGAAATGAGTTGAAGCTTCCTATTAATGATGCTCCAGCGCAATATTTCATGCCGCCTAACGCTTTACTAAGCCATCGTGATGGTGGAACTGTTGATAAGGGTGATATTATTGCCCGAATCCCACAAGAATCTTCGAAAACTCGAGATATCACCGGTGGTCTGCCAAGAGTTGCTGACTTATTTGAAGCGCGTAAGCCTAAAGAGCCTTCTATTCTTGCTGAAATCAGTGGAGTGGTGAGTTTTGGTAAGGAAACCAAAGGTAAGAAACGTTTAGTAATCACTCCAATAGATGGAAGTGATGTTTATGAGGTCTTAATCCATAAGCATCGTCAAATGAACGTATTTGAAGGTGAGCAGGTAGAGAAAGGTGAGGTGGTATCTGATGGTCCATCTAATCCGCATGATATCTTGCGACTTCTTGGTGTTGTTGAGCTGACACGATACATAACCAATGAGATACAAGATGTTTACCGATTGCAGGGCGTAATCATTAACGATAAGCATATTGAAGTTATTGTTAGGCAGATGCTGCGTAAAGTGGATATCCATGACTCTGGCGATACTGATCTTATTAAAGGTGATCAGGTAGAGTATGTTAAGTCTATTGAAGAGAATGAAAAAGCAGAAGCAGACGGCAAAATGCCTGCACGTACCGAGCGTATGTTACTTGGTATAACTAAGGCTTCGCTGGCTACAGAATCATTCATATCTGCTGCATCATTCCAGGAAACTACGCGAGTACTTACTGAAGGTGCGGTAACAGGTAAGCGTGACTATTTGCGTGGACTGAAAGAAAACGTAGTAGTTGGTCGACTAATACCTGCTGGTACTGGTTTGACTTACCATGCAGAGCGTAAGAAACGTAAGATGGCTAAGCCAGACGATATTGGTGTAAGTGCTGCAGATGTTGTTGAAGCATTGAGCGCAGAGCTTAATAAATAGCCAATATTTAAGAGATTCCCTCGGGTATCTCTTAAAAAATACATATTAAGGCCGCTGTTTGTATAAAAATGCATCAGCGGCCTTGACTATGTTGAAGGGCGTGATTAGACTTGCGACCCTTAACTTAATGCCCTATTAGGGTTTGTTGTTTATTTACTAATTGGAGTTTGCTTTTATGGCAACTATTAATCAGTTGGTACGTAAGCCTCGTAAGCGTCAAGTTACTAAGAGTGACGTTCCAGCGTTGAAGGCTTGCCCTCAGCGTCGTGGCGTTTGTACTCGTGTTTACACAACTACACCGAAGAAGCCTAACTCGGCTTTGCGTAAAGTTTGTCGTGTACGTTTGACTAGCGGTTTTGAGGTTACATCGTACATCGGTGGTGAAGGTCACAACTTGCAAGAGCACAGTGTTGTTCTTATTCGTGGTGGTCGTGTAAAAGACTTGCCTGGTGTTCGTTACCACACAGTTCGTGGTAGCTTGGATACTTCAGGTGTTGCTGATCGTAAGCAAGGTCGATCTAAGTACGGTACTAAGCGTCCTAAGGGTTAAATCCTTTAGTGTGTAGTATCTACAGCCTTAGGATGAGTTGTCATTCTTAGGATAAGAGTAAGGTCGGGTGGAGTGTTTTATTCTCGTGCCCGGACGAACCTGAAGACCTGTTTTATATGAGGGCTTATCATGCCAAGAAGAAGAGTTGTAGCAAAACGTGAAGTTTTGCCTGATCCAAAATTTGGAAGCCAGTTGCTTGCCAAATTCATGAATCACGTAATGGTTCATGGAAAGAAATCTGTAGCAGAAAAGATTGTGTATGGGGCGTTAGCTTCAGTTCAAGAAAAAGGCAAAGGTGAGCCTCTTGAATTGTTTGATAAGGCACTAGAGGCGATACAGCCAATGGTTGAGGTTAAATCTCGTCGTGTTGGTGGTGCTACTTACCAGGTACCTGTTGAAGTTCGTCCATCTCGTCAGGTGGCATTGGCTATGCGTTGGTTGGTTGAGTTCTCGCGTAAGCGTGGCGAAAAGACCATGGCATTGCGTCTTGCTGGCGAAATACTGGATGCAGCAGAAGGTAAAGGCGCTGCGGTTAAGAAGCGTGAAGACGTTCACCGTATGGCTGAAGCTAACAAAGCATTCTCTCACTACCGTTTCTAATTTTGTAGAGCGCTTCTTGCTTCAAGAGGTGCTCAATTTACGAGGTTTAATAAGTGGCACGTACAACTCCAATTAGTCGTTATCGTAATATTGGTATCTGCGCACATGTAGATGCTGGTAAAACAACTACGACCGAGCGAGTCCTTTTCTACACCGGTATATCTCACAAGATTGGTGAGGTGCATGATGGTGCGGCAACAATGGACTGGATGGAGCAGGAACAGGAGCGAGGTATTACAATTACTTCCGCTGCTACAACCTGTTTTTGGAGTGGTATGCAGCATCAGTTTGAGCAGCATCGAGTAAATATTATTGATACGCCTGGACACGTTGATTTTACTATTGAAGTTGAGCGTTCTTTGCGTGTTCTTGATGGTGCAGTTGTTGTTTTGTGTGGTTCATCGGGTGTTCAGCCTCAGACTGAGACAGTCTGGCGTCAAGCAAATAAGTACGAGGTTCCTCGTATGGTATTTGTGAATAAGATGGATCGTGCGGGTGCAGACTTTGAGATGGTTGTTGGCCAGTTGCGCGAGCGTTTAGGTGCAAACCCTGTTCCTCTTCAGATGACTATTGGGGCTGAGGAAGATTTTAAGGGGGTGATTGACCTTATTAAAATGAAGGCAATTATCTGGAATGAAGAAGATAAAGGGGCAACCTTTGAGTACGGAGAGATTCCGGTAGATCTTCAGGGTAAGTGTGCTGAAATGCATGAGTATCTTGTAGAATCTGCAGCAGAGGCAACTGACGAGATGATGGAAAAATATCTCGAAGGTGAGGTGCTTTCTGAGGAGGAGATCAAGGCGGGTATTCGTCAGCGTACGCTCGCTAATGAAATTATTCCTGTTATTGGTGGTTCTGCGTTCAAGAATAAGGGTGTTCAGGCGATGCTTGATGCGGTAATTGAGTACTTGCCGTCGCCAACAGAAGTTAAAGCAATTGAAGGTCTGCTTGATGATGACTCGCCAGCTATTCGTAATGCGGGTGATGATGAGCCGTTTTCAGCGTTGGCGTTCAAAATTGCAACCGACCCGTTTGTAGGTACATTAACATTCTTTCGTGTCTACTCTGGCGTTCTCCAGTCTGGTAGTGCTGTTCTTAACTCGGTTAAGAGCAAAAAAGAACGTGTTGGTCGTATGGTGCAGATGCACGCAAACAGTCGTGAAGAAATTAAAGAGGTTCGAGCGGGCGATATTGCTGCGGCAATTGGTCTTAAGGATGTAACTACAGGAGATACTCTTTGTTCTATTGATGCGCCTATCATATTAGAGCGAATGGAGTTTCCTGAACCTGTTATATCTGTAGCTGTCGAACCAAGAACTCAGCCGGATCAGGAGAAAATGGGTGTTGCTCTGGGTAAGCTTGCACAGGAAGATCCGTCTTTCCGTGTTAAGACTGACGAAGAAACAGGGCAGACTATTATTTCCGGAATGGGTGAGCTTCACCTTGATATTATCGTTGATCGTATGCGTCGAGAGTTTAGTGTCGAGGCAAATATAGGTAAACCACAGGTTGCCTATCGTGAGGCGATTCGTAATGCTTGCGAAATTGAAGGGAAGTTTGTTCGTCAATCTGGTGGTCGTGGTCAGTATGGCCATGTTTGGATCAAGTTTGAGCCTTTGGAAGAGGGTGAGGATGGTCTTGAGTTTGTAAATGAAATCGTTGGTGGGTCCGTTCCTAAAGAGTATATTCCAGCCGTTCAGAAAGGTATTTCTGAGCAAATGCAGAATGGTATTCTTGCTGGTTATCCTTTGTTGGGCCTAAAGGCGACATTGTATGATGGGTCTTTTCATGATGTTGATTCTAATGAGATGGCCTTTAAAATTGCAGGTAGTATGGCGACCAAAAAGCTAACCCAAAGTGGTGGCGCGGTGTTGCTTGAGCCTGTTATGAAGGTTGAGGTTGTTACGCCCGAGGCAAATATGGGTGATGTAGTGGGTGATCTCAATCGTCGTCGAGGTTTGATTCAGGGTATGAGTGATTGCTCAGCCGGTAAGGTTGTTGATGCAGAGGTGCCGCTGTCAGAAATGTTCGGCTATGCGACAGATTTGCGATCGGCTACTCAGGGTCGTGCGACCTATACAATGGAGTTTTTGACGTACTCAGAAGCTCCGAACAATATTGCGGAAGCAATTATTAATAAGTCTTAATATTGTGATCTTAGAAAATTACGAGGTGTAATCGTGGCTAAAGAAAAATTTGAACGTAATAAACCGCACGTAAACGTTGGAACTATTGGTCACGTTGACCATGGTAAAACTACTTTAACTGCAGCTCTTACTCGTGTATGTGCTGAAGTTTGGGGTGGTGATGCTGTTGCATTTGACGGTATCGATAATGCGCCAGAAGAAAGAGAGCGTGGTATTACTATTGCAACGTCTCACGTTGAATATGATTCACCGGCTCGCCACTATGCGCACGTTGACTGCCCAGGGCACGCCGACTACGTTAAAAACATGATCACTGGTGCTGCTCAGATGGATGGCGCGATTCTTGTTTGTGGTGCAACTGACGGCCCTATGCCTCAGACTCGTGAGCACATCTTGCTTTCACGTCAGGTTGGTGTTCCATATGTTGTTGTATTCTTAAACAAAGCTGACCTTCTTGCAGAAGATTGTGGTGGTGTTGGAACTGAAGAATATGATGAAATGCTAGAATTGGTTGAGATGGAGCTTCGTGAGCTTCTTGATCAATACGAATTCCCTGGGGATGACACTCCAATCATCGCTGGTTCTGCTTTAATGGCATTGAATGGCGAAGATGATAACGAATTAGGTACTACAGCTGTTAAGAAGCTGGTTGAGACTCTTGATTCTTATATTCCTGAGCCTGAGCGTGCAATTGATCAGCCATTCTTGATGCCTGTTGAGGATGTATTCTCAATCTCAGGTCGTGGTACTGTTGTAACTGGTCGTGTTGAGCGTGGTATTGTTAAGGTTGGTGATGAGATTGAAATCATCGGTCTTAAGGATACAGAAAAGTCAACTTGTACTGGTGTTGAGATGTTCCGTAAGTTGCTTGACGAAGGTCGTGCTGGCGAGAACGTAGGTGTACTTTTACGTGGTACTAAGCGTGAAGATGTTGAGCGTGGTCAGGTTCTTGCTGTTCCAGGTTCGGTTAACCCTCATACAACATTCGAAGCTGAAGTGTATATCTTGAGCAAAGATGAAGGTGGTCGTCACACTCCATTCTTCAAAGGTTACCGTCCACAGTTTTACTTCCGTACTACTGATGTAACAGGTGCTTGTGAATTGCCAGAAGGTATTGAAATGGTAATGCCTGGTGATAACGTACAGTTAGTTGCTACTTTGATCGCTCCAATTGCGATGGAAGAAGGTTTACGCTTCGCAATTCGTGAAGGTGGCCGTACAGTAGGTGCTGGCGTTGTTGCTAAGATTATCGAATAATCGATACGTTTTAGTATGAAAAAGGGCTGCATTTGCAGCCCTTTTTATTTGTATTTAGGCTAGGGTTGACACTGTTGGCTGTAAACCGTACAATGCGGCTCCTTTTTTATAAGGTGATAGCTTAAATAACTAGATTTTAAATAATCAAGTTTGGAACTGGAGTTCTGATCCAATGCAAAGTCAAAAAATCAGAATCAGGCTTAAGGCTTTTGATTACCGCCTGATTGATCAGTCTACGCAAGAAATCGTAGACACGGCAAAGAGAACTGGAGCGCAAGTGCGTGGTCCAATCCCTTTGCCAACAAGAAAAGAGCGTTTTACGATCTTGGTTTCTCCTCATGTAAATAAGGATGCGCGAGATCAGTACGAAATTCGTACACATAAACGTTTATTAGATATTGTGGAACCTACTGAAAAGACAGTAGATGCACTTATGAAGCTTGATCTAGCTGCTGGCGTTGATGTCCAGATAAGCTTAGGTTAAATTTCAGCCGGCGAAAGTCGGGTAAGTGTAACTACGAAAGTAGGGCCATAGAGGGTTAAAGCCCCGTACACTTTTGAGGTGAAAAATGGCAATTGGTTTGATCGGTCGTAAGGCTGGTATGACCCGTATCTTTACGGATGAGGGTCAGTCTATCCCTGTGACGGTTATCGAAGTTGAAGGTAATCGAATCACTCAAGTTAAAACGAACGATGTGGATGGTTACCGTGCAGTTCAGGTAGCTTATGGTACTCGTCGTGCGTCTCTTGTTACTAA
>Ga0209707_1000794_pt1 | contig 18618 bp, 11 predicted proteins | sample EN4Hudsemesocosm_FD_184630 | JGI IMG/M metagenome (GOLD analysis project Ga0209707, IMG submission 184630) | Methane-oxidizing microbial communities from mesocosms in the Hudson Canyon - EN4B Hudson Canyon (SPAdes) (version 2) | ecosystem: Environmental > Aquatic > Marine > Cold seeps | place... | reverse complement strand
CTTTAGGGGCCTTTCCAGATACCTCTCTTCTTGAAGCACGCGACCTTTGTTCTGATGCAAAAAAATTAATTAGTGAAGGCATAGATCCAAACCAATACCGCAAGCTTAAAAATGATAACCTAGAAAAAACAACTTTTGAAGCTATAGCACTGCAATGGCATACTAAATTCTCAATTAAATGGTCTGATTCACACAAACAACGAGTTTTTAGACGACTTGAAAAAGATGTATTCCCATGGATTGGAGCTAGGCAAATAAAAGATATAACCTCTGGTCAACTACTTTCTGTTATGGAAAGAACCGCAGATAGAGGAGCACTAGAAACAGCTCATCGCATACATCAAAATTGTGGTGCTATTTTTAGATACGCTATAGCGACTGACCGTGCAATACACGATATTACTTTAGCGCTAAAAGGTTCCATCCCACCAGCAAAAGAAAATCACCACTCGACCATCACCAATCCGAAAGAAATTAATGAACTTCTTAACTCTATTGATGGATACCAAGGCGAATTTACAACTCGATGCGCATTACAATTATCCCCCCTATTATTTGTACGCCCTGGAGAACTTCGGAATGCAGAATGGAGTGAATTTAATTTAGCAGGCAAAGAATGGCGCATTCCTGCAGATAGAATGAAAATGAAAATCACTCATATTGTTCCCTTATCAACTCAAGCAATGACCATTCTTAGAGAGCTACAGCAGCTGACCGGAAATGAAAAATATTTATTTCCCAGTCTTCGCTCAAAAACGAGGCCTATGAGTGAAAACACAGTTAATGCAGCACTTAGACGCCTTGACTACACTAAAGAGGAAATGACGGGGCACGGGTTTAGAAGTATGGCATCAACCTTACTCAACGAAATGAACTATAACACTGACGCTATTGAAAGACAGTTAGCGCATTCAGAAGGTAACAAAGTAAAAGCCGCATACAACTATGCTGAACACTTAGGTATTCGCCGTACAATGATGCAGGAATGGTCTGATTTTCTTTATAAATTAAAGCAGGATAAAAATACATTAGTTTTAGCTAGAACTTAAATCTAGTCGATTAGACAATTTTAAAGGCACTCTCAGTATTCGGTACTTTATTAAGTACCGAATTTGCAGGCCAAACTTACTTTCAATAGTTAAATAGCCTTTTAGTATAAAATCGAAAAAACCATCACCCTATTTACAATCACTCATTGATAGTCAGCTGTTCAACCCACTCTTTTTGCGCCAACAAATCAGCACTCACTGCATGCCCATCCTCACCCATAATTTGCTCCAACACTCCCCCTGTTTCAGGGTCTTTAGCCGTTACTTTCACCATACCTTCTAAATCATAAGCCAAGGTAATTTCTACTGGGTAATTCTTTCGAGGTGCATCAATTCCAAAAATAAAATAGCCCAAGCTTTTTTCCTGCTCGCCTGCGGATTTTTGCTGCACCACCTCTATTACCATACGTGGCTGCTCTTCTCTGGTGCTATAAAATGTAGTACTTTCTGCGGCGGGTACTGGCATATTTCTTTTGATAAGCACCTGCACCATCGGCTCACCTGTTTCAGCATGACGCGCACGCACGCCTAACTCATAAGCACTAATGCGTTGCACAATATTCGCAGTGGCTGTATTTCTCTGATTAGCAATTAATGCCGCACCGTAAGCGACAGCCTGATGCGGCTGTTTACAAACGATATCTTCACGCGGCTTACCACAAGCCAAAGCAATTTTATCTAACACCAAAGGCAACAAAGAAGAGCCACCCGTCAACAAAACCTTATCCACCATCATCCACTCTAAACCAGCCGAATCTAAACAACGCTGACTGACAGCCAATGTTTCCTCTATTAACTGATCAATCAATGTTTCAAATTGATGCCGAGTCATAATAAAATCTAAAGTTTTACCACCAAGTAACAAGGTTTTTCTGACTTGATTACGGCCTGGCTTAGATAAAGCTAATTTTGCTTCTGTTGCAAAGCGCCTTAATTGATGAGCCGTTGCTAAGTCTGCTGTTGGATTAAAACCATGCGAACGTATAAATTCTTCCGCCACTTGCGCCATAATTAACTCATCAATGCCTTTACCGCCTATTTGGCTGGAGCCATCGGTTGCCAAAGCATAAAGCCCCTCGGGTGAAGATTGCAACACAGTCGCATCAAATGTTCCACCACCCAAGTCATAAACAAATAACGTTTGCTCACCGCCTTTATCAGCAAAGCCATAATAAGTAGCGGCTGCAATCGGCTCTTCAATTAAAGTCGGCGCAGGTAAGCCCGCTATTAATGCCGCATGTTTAGTGGCTTTTCGCTGTATATCGTTAAAGTTTGCTGGCACAGCAATCACCACACCATCGACTTGCTCATGTAAAAACACTTCCACATCCCGCATCAATTTTTTTAGGATTAATGCAGATAGGCTTTCAGGAAACCAGCAACGTTCTTGAAAATCCGTATAAACAGGCTCCCCTTTCCCCATCGCTAATTTTACAAAGCGTGCTTGCGATAAAGCTGGCTCATCTTCCAGCAATTCTTCCAAAACCTGCCCGATAAAACAGCCCTCATCACCGATATGCACCACAGAGGCGGTACGAAATTCGTTGGCATCATGATAATCAGGAAACAAAGCAGGAACGCCTTGTGAGTTGACATAAGCCACCAACGAAAATGTAGTCCCCAGATCAATACCTAAATATTGCATGTATTTATAAGCCTATAATTTAAAAATGTAGGTTGGGGTGACGCAGGAAGCTCAACGTTTTTCGGTGTAAGTAAATTCATTTGTGTTTGTTTGTTGGGGTGATGACAGGAATCCCAATATTTTCCGATGTAGGTAAATTTATTTTATATTGTACATTGATTTGTTGGGGTTCGTACCTCACCCCAACCTACGGAATTTTCTCGGTTTTGTAGGTTGGGGTGACACAGGAACCCAACATTTTTAAACGTAGGTAAATTCATTTTATATTGTGCATTGGTTTGTTGGGGTTCGTACCTCACCCCAACCTACAGAGCTACGGTCTTTCGCCAAATGATTTGTTATTGTCACAAATGCCCTCACCTGCCCACGATGCATTTATAATCCCTTTTGTAACATAATCATGAAAAGTTGAATATGGCCAATCTACCATCGATTTTACATAACCATGCTTTACCGGATTGTAATGAATATAATCCACATGCTTTTCAAAATCATTATCATCACAAATTAAATGCTCCCAATGCCGACGCTGCCATATACCCCGCTCACCTTTTGTTTTTCGGCTTTGATTAACTCGCTCGCCTTTGGGTAATTGGCGAGAAAAACCTGCTTTAATTAACATCCACCGCATTGCATAATCATTATCACCAGGTGGTAAGGTCATTAATGCATGCAGATGTTCAGGCATTATCACCATTGCATCCAGTTTAAAGGGGTGTTGTTTTTTTACCTTATTGATAGAATTTCGTAATTTATCAATTTCGTCCACCAATAGGGTTTTATTGCGTTCCGCCAAATTAACGGTAAAAAAATAAGTCCCGCCCTTAATATCCGCACGTCGATATCGCATAATTTTTATATATTGTAGTTTAGGGTAACGTTAGAAATCCCAACATTTCCCGATGTAGGTAAACTCATTTTGTATTGTGCATTGGTTTGTTGCGGTTCGTGCATCCCCCAATCCACGGAGATTTTCCAAATTTTGTAGGTTGGGGTGACGCAGGAACCCCAACGTTTTCCTACGATATCAATAATATCTTAAAATATAAAAAATCCTACAGCACTTTCAACTATAGTTTACTCACACTGCAGGCTGTCTTCCTGACAATACTATTTAATGACAAGCCCTATGCCATTCGGAAACAGGCTCATGGACACCCTAAACCACGCTTGCTGCAGACATATCCACAACAACTCTGGGTATAAGGATTAGTTTACATAAAACCATTTTGGGCGGCCTGGGCTAGACGAAAGCCTATGTTGTTGTTACGGTTTGTCGCGGTATTCCTGTTGCGGTTGGCCGAGCGCATATTCCTCGGTTTGTTGTTCCAGGAACCGCCCCGTTTCACACGGCGGGTCATTGACCTGCTCCCGCTTAAATTGTACAGGAGAAAACATGGCTTTACGTAATCCATTTGTTTCACCATGCTGCGCATGACCAATCCAGCTTCGCATTGAGGGATGAATATCATCCCAATCCAATTTCCCTAAAGCAAAACCTTGCGCCATACAAAGCAACTTTCTACGCATACGATAACCATTATCATTTCTTAACCATCTTCGGTCAGGCGATAATTGATACCCTAAAACATCAACCTTTAATCGACTGGGTACTAGTTTTATTTTAGCGGGGTGTATCAACAAGCCAATTGTCGACAAATAATTTTGAGTATCTCCTAACCTGCGCCACAATTCATTTTTATTATCAGCAAAAATGAATAAGTCATCGACATAACGAATATATCCTTTAACCTTGCATGTCTCTTTCAACCAATGGTCAAACTCGTCCAAGTATAAATTAGCAAAAAATTGGCTGGTTAAATTACCGATAGGAATACCACGGCGAATATTATCAGCATCCTTATCAACCTTTTCAGTAAACTTCTTTAATTCACTTGCATAACAAGGTGAGCTATCAATAATACGATCTAGCAACAGCAACAAATCAACGTCTTTCAATCGTCGCCTCAACATTAGCTTTAACTGCTGATGCACAATTGAAGGAAAATACTTCTGTATATCTAACTTTAAAACATAGGTATAACGTTGCGCATAATATTGATAACGGTCAACCGCTGCATGCACACCCTTCCCCGAACGACAAGCATAACAGTCATCTATAAACCGTCTATCTAACAACGGTTCAATAATATTCATCACCGCATGATGCACAACCCTGTCTCTAAACGGTGCGGCAGCAATCAGTCGAGGCTTCCGATCATAAATGGTAAATAAGCGATATTCACTTGGCCGATACACACCCTGCGTTAAGTGCATCTGCAAAGTAAACAAGGCTTTTTCAAGATTCAAGCTGAATAATGCCACCTCATCGCGGTGACTTTTGCCTTTTTTTGCTTTCTGATAAGCCGTTAATAAATTATCAAAATCAACCACCTTATGCCAAAGATTACCCCATCTTTTCATGTTTATTAACTTACCTCGATTTTGTAGGTTGGGGTGAAGCATGAACCCCAACATTTTTCGGGGTAGGTAAATTCATTTTGTATTGTGCATTGGTTTGTTGGGGTTCGTGCCTCACCCAATCCACGGAGATTTTCCCAATTTTGTAGGTTGGGGTGACGATAGGAACCCCAACATTTTCCGGTGTAGGTAAATTCATTTTGTGTTTGTGCATTGAGTTGTTGGGGTTCGTGCCTCACCCCAACCTACGGTCTAATTTTGGTATCACCCACAACAGCAGTTTATGACAGTCCTCAACCGCTTTAGGTGTTTTATTTATTTCAGCCATATCGGCACCTTATAAAAAGCAAAAAAAAAGGGTAAAAGAACAAAGAAAAAAGGAAATTAGTCCTGGGCTAGACGAAAGCCTAAGTCGTAGTTACGGATTGCCGCGGTATACCTGTAGCGGTTGGCCGAGCGCATAAACCACGGTTTGTCGTTCCAGGAACCGCCCCGTATCACACGGCGGGAACAACCACCAGCAGTATTGGCTCGATTATTGCTTGGATATCCATTGTAGCTATCTTTCCAGCAATCTTGTGTCCATTCCCATACATTACCATGCATATCATATAGACCAAAACTATTCGCACTAAAACTGGCTACAGCTGCTGTTTGACTGTCATCCCAACGACTACCACAGCCATTACAATTCGCCCTGCCACTACCGACACTATTTCCCCAGCTGTATTTTGAACTACCTCCCGCCCGTGCTGCATACTCCCACTCTGACTCACTGGGCAGACGAAAACGTTTACCGGTTTGTTGACTCAGCCATTTTGCATAGGCGACGGCATCATGCCAGCTGACATTAATCACTGGCCGATTACCTCGACCCCAACCTTCATCCTTTGGCTTGCTTTTGCCTGTGGCGGCTGCATAGGCATCATATTGAGCAAAGGTAATTTCAGTTTGGCTCATTTTAAATGCGCTGATAGAGACCCTATGTACTGGCTTTTCATCACTACTTCCATCACCTGATAAATCACCCATGCGAAAACTGCCAGCAGGAATACGGATCATTTTGGGGGTGATTCTTTGCACATAGGCACGGGCTTTTGCTTTTGCTACCGCACGCTGCTCTTCGACTTTTGCCACTTTGCTGTTAACTGCGTTGTAAGCGCCTTCCCAGTGCTGTTTTTCTTGCTGATACTGCTCTAAAGCCTGCCCGATAGCGCCTGCTTTCTCTGCCTGTTGCGCTTTTTCATCTGCTTTCTCTGCCATGGCTTGCTGCTCCTTGGCACTCACCCGATAGTTTTTTTTCCGCTTTAACCAGTTGCGCTTTGCTAGCTTTGCTTGTTCCCGTGCTTGTGCTAATTGCTGTGCTTGATTAATCAAGGCTTGGTATTTCGGGACTGCTTGTTTAAAGCTGGATAATGCGCTGTTGATTTCACCTGCCAGCAACGCCTGCGTTGCTTGTTGATAGTGAGTCTGTGCATTTTTTTCTTCTGCATTATCGCCCAGACCGTTATTTTGTTTTACCTTGTGCCAGTGCTCTCTTGTTTGTTGACTACTTTGTTCTACATTATAAAGTTGCTCGGCGGCAGTAAATTCATCCCATACGGCTTTATAGCCTTTCCGCACGGTATCCATGCTTTGCTGTGCCTGGGCAAAGGCTTCTTCTCTTAATAGCGTTTCAGCCACTGATAACTCGCCTTCTAGTTCTGTGATTTTGCTGCCTGCAAATAAATTGTCTTCGGTGATTTGTTGCCAGTATTGCAGGGCTTTAAGTTGTTTGCTGTTATTACGTTCTGCGTCTCTGACATCGCTATTCAGGTTTCGTCTTGCGGTCTCCAGCCGTTGTTTGTGGGTTTTTATTTCGCCTAAACTGCGCGCGACTTCGGCTTTTTGCTTGGCTAGGTCTTCTTTATTGATGGGTTTTAGGGCTTGTAGTATGCTATCTAAGTTGCCGTTGGTAGCAAGTGAGCCTATGCCTGCAATGGCACTAAGCAATATAGCGACCATTGCTATGGTTTTTAGTGGAAAGCTGGGGAGGCTAGCTCCTTTGTTTTTACCTTTGATTGCATCAAGAAATATGCTTAAGCTTGCAAAGCGATTCTCAGGCTTAGGCGATAAGGCTTTTTGTACCGCTGCACTAACTTTTTTATTAACGCCTTTGACTAGGCTATGTAAAGGCTCTATCGCACCTGCGGGCACTTCACCACTCAGTAGCTCATAAACCAAAACAGCGAGTGCATATTGGTCGGCTCGGCCATCGATGTCTTTTGCGCCTTTAAGCTGCTCGGGAGCCATGTAGTAAGCTGTGCCACTTGCGGCGCCTGTGGATGTGCGTTGGCTGGTGCTCATCATTCTGGCGATGCCAAAATCCATTAGCTTATATTTACCCTCTTCTGTCAGGAAAATATTTTCGGGCTTTATATCTCTATGAACGGTAATTTCATGGGCATAATCTAATGCGGCACAGATCGGCGTTAATATATCGCCTACTTCTTCTAAATTAAAGGTCTGTCGCACTATTTTTTTGCTTTCCATTAACTCACGTAGGTCTTGCCCTTCTAGCAATTCCATCGTGAGGAAACACAGATTGTCTTGTTGTTGCACATCAAAGACGTTAACGATATTAGGGTGGCTCAACTGGCTAGATAAGCGAGCTTCATCTAAAAAGCGTTCTCGTGCGGTGTCATTTTGCATGAGTTGCGGCAACATGACTTTTATCGCAATATCTTCGTTACGGTTTTTATCAAAGGCTCTATAAACAGCCCCCATACCACCTTGGGCGATAAAGGCTTTGATTTCGTAGCGGCCTGCTAACACTTGGCCTAATTGCAATTCTAGCTGTGCGGATTGTCCACCCCCGACACCTGGCAAGTCAGCCATTTTGGTTTGGCTTAAAGGGGAAGCGTTGGGTTTGCTTGGGGCTTGATTGATGAGTAATTGCTGCGCTTGTTGCAATGATGCTTGCATTTGCTGAAACTTTTCTTTTAAGCCTTCGGTAGGGGCTGATGCAAGCTTTTCTTCTATGGTTGTCTTTTTTTGTTGGTAAGCGCTATTGATTGTTTGCTGGTCGGCACCGGCGATTAATCCTAGAAGTTGTAATGCTTGCTGTGTATTCATAGTGTTTTATTCCGTGGGTTGGAGGGAACGGCTAGGAACCCCAGCGTTTTTCGGTGTAGGTAAATTCATTTTATATTGTGCGTTGGTTTGTTGGGGTTCATGCCTCACCCCAACCTACGGGGATTTCTTGGTTAGGAACCCCAACATTTTTCGGTGCGGGTAAATTCATTTTGTATTTATTCGGGCTACCACTTGAATTTATTTTGCCATTTCTCTCGCCAACCTAACTTAAAATCTATTATAACAAAACTAAAATTATCTGCGGCTTCGGTCTTTAATATAGCTTGTGTTAATTGCTGGCTGGTTTCTGCTTGGCTTTGTGCGGGCTTGAATAAACTTTGTATTTGTTCGTGAGAAAGGAAATCACTCACCCCATCTGTCACTAATAATAAAGCCCCTGATGCTGTGGGATAAATAGTTTTATAGTCAACTTTACAGGGTCTACCTTCCATACCTAAAGATCGGTTAATCAGGTTTTTCTGCGGGTGTTTTTCTGCTTCTTCTGAGGTTAATATTTCCCGAAAAACCATGTCCTGCACAAAGCTATGATCTGTCGTGATCTGCTGAAGTTGATTGTTTATTAAATAAGCTCGACTATCTCCCACCCACGCAATTTTAAAGCTTGTTTTTAACTGTTGAGCAGCAACAATCGTTGTCCCCATGCCTTTCTGTTCTGGTTTTTGCTCCGCTTGATTCAAAATAGCCAGATGTGACTGCTTTATTGCTTCTGTTAATGGTTGCCCCTCATTAATCGCCTCTATTATTGATTTTACTGCTAATTGACTGGCCACTTCACCACTGGCATGCCCCCCCATCCCATCAGCAACCAACCAAATACCTTGATGATCATCCGCATAAAGTGCATCTTCATTGTGTTCGCGTACATGGCCTGTATGCGATACGGTTATACTTTTAACAGTTAACATTAAAGTTGAGTTCGTCAATAGGTTTAAAGGGAAATTGATTTTAAGCTAAATTCACTATATTATCTAAAAAACCATTTTTATCTATGATAATCATTTTAAAAGACCTCAACTCACACGAAGTCTACCTTATGGTAATCCAACACCCTTTACATTTTCTGCTTTGTATCAGAAAAAGGACAAAACTATGCTAAACGATAATAATTCTTCGCCCAGTACTTTGGAGCAAGAACTGATGCAAGCCAGATTAAATGCAGAAAAAGCGCAACAAGCTGCTCAAGATGCTGAGTTTGAAAAAACTCGCGCTCAACAAGAGGCGACGCAGGCTAATCAACAAGCTGAAAACTCACAAGCTGCTTCTGCTTCAGCTCAACAGCAAGCGGAATCAGCCACTGCCTCGATGCAACAAGCCGCACAACAAGCAAGCCAAGCTAGCTCTTCTGCTGATGAAGCGCGTAATCAAGCCCAAGAGTCGTTACAACAATCAGCCCAAGCCACTCAAGCAACGGCTCAGGCACAACGCGAAGCCCAAGAAGCCTCGCGTTTTTCTGACCGCGCTGAAACTGAGTCGCAAGATGCCATAAGGTCTGCCACTAGAGCAGAAAGTGAATTACAAGATGCCGACCGTTCCTCTAATTTAGCTGAATCAGCCGCCCGTACAGCGGAACAAGAAGCCAATGAGGCAAGTACTTCATCAAGTAACGCTCAGTCTTCATCAGTCGATGCTAGCCAATCTGCGAGTGTTGCCAGCTCTTCTGCATCAGACGCTCAACAACAAGCCTCTTCGGCAGGTAGCTCTGCTAATGAAGCACAGCAACAAGCTGGCTCGGCAGGTGCTTCTGCCAACGAGGCGGAGCAACAAGCCAACACAGCTAGTGCTTCGGCTAACGAAGCCGAACAACAAGCTAATTCAGCATCAAGTTCTGCTGATTTATCTGAACAAGCGGCAAGCAACTCAGAAACAGCTGCCGCAACCTCCCAATCCTCTGCTGAACAAGCCGAACAGTTTGCTCAAACCGCTTCATCAGAAGCTGAAGAGGCGGCAAGCGCTTCAGACCAGGCACAAGCCGCACAAGAAGAAGCTGAAACCGCACAGTCTGCAGCAACCGACGCGCAAGCCGAAGCTGAAAATGCACAGTCCGCCAGTGAACAAGCCCAAACGTCAGCTGAACAGGCACAATCTGAAACTGAAGTTGCTCAGCAAACTGCGGAAAAATCCCAACAAGAAACGGAAGCCGCACTAGCAGAAGCTGAAAAAGCAGCGGCAACAGCGCAACAAGAGTCTAACGAAGCAAGCCAGTCATCGCAAACCGCTCAGTCTGAAGCCAATGAAGCCAGCCAAGCATCAAGCTCTGCACAACAACAAGCTAACCAAGCAACAAGTTCTGCTGGACAGGCGGAATCCGCTCAGGCACAAGCGTCCAGTGCTGCCAGTAATGCTGATTCAGCCGCTAATCAAGCACAATCACAGGCATCAACAGCAAGTAACGCCGCTGATAATGCCCAGAATGCCACCGATAACGCACAAAACTCTGCCGATACCGCGAGCGATATGGCAAGACAAGCAGAACAAATGATGCAACAGGCTGAAGCAGCTATGCAACAAGCCGAACAAGCACAAGCAGATGCAGAAACAGCCAAGCAAGAAGCGGAAACACTGTTAGCACAAACCCAGCAAGCCGCTCAAGATATGGCCGCCGAAATGCAACGTATTTTAAGTGAAGCCAACCAAGCCCGTGCTGATGCAGAAGATCAGGCCTTAGATGCAAAAAATGCACAAATTACCGCCTGGGCAGAAGTCAGACTTGCTCAGGATGGTGTTGCTGAAATTGAGCGACATAAAGGTGATGCTGAAAATGGATCTAGACAAGTTGAAGATATGGTAGGAACAGCCGGGAGTTCTGCCAGTAGCGCAGAAAGCTCAGCTGATGATGCGAAAGATTCAGCCCGTGAAGCGGCTGCGGCGGCAAGTAGAGCGCACGTATAAACTTGCTGTAGGTTGGGGTGACGGCAGGAAGCCCAACATTTTTCGGTGCAGGTAAATTGTATTTTATATTGTGCATTGGTTTGTTGGGCTTCGTGCCTCACCCCAACCTACGGGACTCATGGCCTATTCCATTTAAAAATATCAATAATAACTATCGTGTCTTTCTGTATAAGGTATGGAATCGTATATCCTTTGAAAATAAGGTCGCGATTATTTTCATTATCAAACCAAATTGATTGCCTACATTTATACGGAAAATGAGGGATGTTTTCTATCTCTAGCTTTAACTCTTGTTTAAATCTATTCGCATTGTTTTGGCTATCTTTGGCTATATAACCCCAGATTACTTTAAACTTTTCCGCAAAATTTTTATCGTATACAATTTTCACTTTGTCTGGCTTTCAATTTCTTGCCAGACCTGCCCATGATTTTTAAGGGTCTCAGGATGATCTAAGGAATTTTGCAATATACTATTTAACTCTTTTTTCTTTTCAATAAAAGCATCGTCTTTAACCTCAACTTGATCAAAAAGAACATCCTTTAAATCATTCAAAATGTCCAAGGCTTTTTCACTCATGCCTGCTTTTGTTTCCACATGTATTAACATTACTGCCACCTTTTTATCTTGTATTAACTGCATTGAAGTATATCACTGTTGGGGTTCGTGCATCCCCAATCCACGGCGATTCCCCCAATTTTGTAGGTTGGGGTGACGATAGGAACCCCAACATTTTCCGGTGTAGGTAAATTAATTTTGTGTTTGTGCATTGAGTTGTTGGGGTTCGTGCCTCACCCCAACCTACGAGCTTATAAAAAGCAAAAAAAAAGGGTAAAAGAACAAAGAAAAAAGGAAATTAGTCCTGGGCTAGACGAAAGCCTCTGTCGCTGTCACGGTGCGGCGCGGTATCCCAGCCGCGGGAGGCCGAGCGCACAGCCCACGGTTCGAAGTTCCAGGAACCGCCCCGAGCCACACGGCGGGAACAACCACCAGCAGTATTGGCTCGATTATTGCTTGGATATCCATTGTAGCTATCTTTCCTGCAATCTTGTGTCCATTCCCATACATTACCATGCATATCATATAGACCAAAACTATTCGCACTAAAACTGGCTACAGCTGCTGTTTGACTGTCATCCCAACGACTACCACAGCCATTACAATTCGCCCTGCCACTACCGACACTATTTCCCCAGCTGTATTTTGAACTACCTCCCGCCCGTGCTGCATACTCCCACTCTGACTCACTGGGCAGACGAAAACGTTTACCGGTTTGTTGACTCAGCCATTTTGCATAGGCGACGGCATCATGCCAGCTGACATTAATCACTGGCCGATTACCTCGACCCCAACCTTCATCCTTTGGCTTGCTTTTGCCTGTGGCGGCTGCATAGGCATCATATTGAGCAAAGGTAATTTCAGTTTGGCTCATTTTAAATGCGCTGATAGAGACCCTATGTACTGGCTTTTCATCACTACTTCCATCACCTGATAAATCACCCATGCGAAAACTGCCAGCAGGAATACGGATCATTTTGGGGGTGATTCTTTGCACATAGGCACGGGCTTTTGCTTTTGCTACCGCACGCTGCTCTTCGACTTTTGCCACTTTGCTGTTAACTGCGTTGTAAGCGCCTTCCCAGTGCTGTTTTTCTTGCTGATACTGCTCTAAAGCCTGCCCGATAGCGCCTGCTTTCTCTGCCTGTTGCGCTTTTTCATCTGCTTTCTCTGCCATGGCTTGCTGCTCCTTGGCACTCACCCGATAGTTTTTTTTCCGCTTTAACCAGTTGCGCTTTGCTAGCTTTGCTTGTTCCCGTGCTTGTGCTAATTGCTGTGCTTGATTAATCAAGGCTTGGTATTTCGGGACTGCTTGTTTAAAGCTGGATAATGCGCTGTTGATTTCACCTGCCAGCAACGCCTGCGTTGCTTGTTGATAGTGAGTCTGTGCATTTTTTTCTTCTGCATTATCGCCCAGACCGTTATTTTGTTTTACCTTGTGCCAGTGCTCTCTTGTTTGTTGACTACTTTGTTCTACATTATAAAGTTGCTCGGCGGCAGTAAATTCATCCCATACGGCTTTATAGCCTTTCCGCACGGTATCCATGCTTTGCTGTGCCTGGGCAAAGGCTTCTTCTCTTAATAGCGTTTCAGCCACTGATAACTCGCCTTCTAGTTCTGTGATTTTGCTGCCTGCAAATAAATTGTCTTCGGTGATTTGTTGCCAGTATTGCAGGGCTTTAAGTTGTTTGCTGTTATTACGTTCTGCGTCTCTGACATCGCTATTCAGGTTTCGTCTTGCGGTCTCCAGCCGTTGTTTGTGGGTTTTTATTTCGCCTAAACTGCGCGCGACTTCGGCTTTTTGCTTGGCTAGGTCTTCTTTATTGATGGGTTTTAGGGCTTGTAGTATGCTATCTAAGCTGCCGTTACTGGCGAGTGTTGCAACAGCGCCTACCATCCCTAATAAAATCAAAATCAATGCAATGGCTTTTATTGGAAGGGCTGGTAAGCTTATGCCATTTTTTTTACTGGCTATGGCCGCACTAAATTGTTCTATTTTTTCAAAGCGATTTTCGGGGCGTGGTGATAGGGCTTTATGTATGGCATTAGCCATAGTTTTAGGTGTATCTTTACGGTGTTGCTTAATGGGTTCTATCATCCCCGCAGGCACTTCGCCACTGAGCAGTTCATAAGCTAATACAGCTAGGGCATATTGATCAGCACGGCCATCTATATTTTTTGCGCCTTTGAGTTGTTCGGGTGCCATATAGTAGGCTGTCCCCATGGCTGCACCTGTTTGCGTGCGTTGGCTGGTACTTTGGATTTGGGCTATACCAAAGTCCATGACTTTGTATTCACCTTCTTCTGTGAGCCAGATATTTTCGGGTTTAATGTCTCGATGTACGGTGTGTTTGTGGGCGTAGGCAAGGCCTTCACTGATGGCTGATATGATTTCTTGTACTTCATCAACGGCAAAGGGCTGATGAGCGAGTTTGCGGTTTTCCATGACTTGTCGCAAATCTTGGCCTTCGAGCAATTCCATGGTTAAAAAGTAGTATTCACCTTGTTGCTGTACATCGTAAACGTTAGTAATATTAGGGTGACTGAGTTGCTGGGATAGTCTGGCTTCGTCTAAAAAGCGTTCTTTGGCACGTTGATGCTTGAGCAGTTCGGGTAGCAGTACTTTTAAGGCTATATCTTTGTCGGTGTTGCTATCGAAGGCACGGTAAACAGCGCCCATGCCGCCTGCGCCGATTTGTTCTTGTATTTCGTAACGACCCGCGAGTATTTGCCCCTTTTGTAGATTGAGTTTTGCGCTGTTAATCTCTCCCATTCCTGGTAGGTCGGCTAGTTTGGTTTGGCTTAGAGGAGAGCTGCTGGTCTTTTCTGTTGCATCATCTATTAATAATTTTTGCGCTTGTTGCAGGGATGTTTGCATTTTGATGAATTTTTCTTTTAGGCCTTCGGTGGGGGCTGTGGCTAATTTTTCGTCTATTGTGGCGGCTTTTTGCTGGTAAGCGGTGTTAATTGCTTGTTGATCTGCACCTGCGCTTAATCCTAAGAGTTGTAAGGCCTGCTGTGTATTCATATTATTTTATTCCGTGAGCTGGGGGCGGTGGGAACCCGCAACGTTTTTCGGTGTAGGTAAATTTATTTTGTATTGTACATTGGTTTGTTGGGGTTCATGCCTCCCCCCAACCGACGGGGATTTCTCGGTTTTGTAGGTTGGGGTGACGTTAGGAACCCCAACGTTTTTCGGTGAGGGAAAATTCATTTTGTATTGGTCATTGGTTTGTTGCTGCTAAGTTTATTAATTGTTGTTTTCCGTCCCGTTCTAATGCTTCACATTGTCGCTTTAAGGCGGTTATATCGCGCTCTATACTTTGCAGGTCCTTTATTTGCTGGTCGATTTGCTGGCTACGTTTTTGTGCCTGTTCTCTTTGCTGCGTGCTTTGTTGTTCTTGCTGGTTTTGAGAGTGGCGCATCAGCTCATCTATTTTTTTGAGTGTTTGTTTTTTTTCTTCATCCAGGCTTTCTGCAATTTTAGTTTGCTTTTCTCTTTGCAGCTCATTAAGTAAGCGTTTAAGCTCACTAACGAGTCCGTCTCTTACTTTTTCCAGTTCTTTTTCTAGGCGTTCTGCATCTTCTTTGGGCCAGATAAAATAAGAATAGGCAATTGCACAGACGAAGAATACCGGAGCAACCATCATTATCATGCTTCTAAAATCAACTCCCCAAAGGGCTTTGAATGTACCACCGATTACCATGGATAACATGGACATGCCCATAATGGCTTTACGTCCATCACTGAGTCGTGCCATTGCGCCACGTTTTGGCATTTCTCCTCGGTAACGTAGGCTGACATTAAGCTGTTGTTTTAAATTGTCCCACAATTGCTGTTCATTTGGTGCGTTTAGGGCAATGATTTGCGGTTGCTGTGTGAGTTGTTTTATTTGGCTTTCTGTACTCTGCTGTTGTTTTTTTAGGCCTTGTGCAACGGTATTTAGCTCTTGCTTTAATTGTTGTTTAAGCAATACTTTTAAGTTGTTTTTTAGGTCACTTAGATAGCTGTCTTTAACTGTGAGCTTGATACTTTTATAACCTGATTCTTGGTTCAGATCATTCGCCTGTAGTTTGTTGATAACAGTATCTAGCTGGGTCATAAGCTTACTATCCGCAAGCAACGTTTTTTTTCCTTGCTCTTGGATGGTTTTATTTATCCGTGTGAGTTCATCGCTTAGGCTGTTGCGAACAATATCCCATTCGTGCCGCTGCGAGCTGTTGGCTTTAATGTTCGTTTCACCCGCTTTGGCTTTTCGTTGCTCTCGGTTTTTTCGACTTTGCAATTGCCGCATTTCTTGCTGAAAACGCTCATCAACGGCATCACTGGCCTGCGTGATGCGCTGTGCTTGTAAGTATAAAAACAGAGCCTGTCTCGCAGGGTCATTAACGTTTTGTAGTATTGAGGGGATATTGGCAGCAACATGGGTGGTTAGTAGTTGGGGCGGAAGTTGCACTGTCGGTAATTTATGTTTTTGCCACCATCCCATTTCGGGTAAATGGATATCATCTTCCAGTTCATCAACGGTTAGTAATGGCCAGAAGCCGTCCATGTTTTGACTGATTTCCAGAATCGCCTGCTGATCTTGGTCGGTTAGCTCATAGTGCAGTGGTGCAGCTACCACGAGTAAATTGGCTTGGCTGATAACGCGATTAAGAAGCCCTGAATTTTTCAATATCATTGCCGGGCTTTCGGGCATATAGACCTTTAAGCCTTGCAGTCCTTTGGGGCTATTAATACCTAAGCGCACTGGATCTATCCAGTTTTCTCCATCGTGCGGGCTTAAAATATCTGACTTCCCTAGCGCATCCATAAAGGGTTCAAGCTGGTCAAATTCTAGTCGTTCGCCATTGCTTCTTTCTAGTGTATAGCCTCGCTCCCGCAAAGTAATTTCTACCAGGCCCAATTGTTGCGTGACATTAACTGAAAGTACAGAAAAATCTTTGCCATATAACCAGCCTAAAACGGCGGTACGTGCTTGTGTTGTAAGCCCCACAAGTACTATCGAAAAAGGGGCGCTATTAATATCTTGCTCAATTTCCCTAAAATGTTCAGCTAACGGGGTATCCGCCTGACCTCTCTCTAGTTGCCCACTAACATGCTGCCCTTGCTGGGATATTTGATGAACTTTGTTTTTGAATGATTTAGTCATTATGTTGTAAAAAGTATGCTTGTTAATCCACTGAATATTTGAACTACAGATAACGCATTATTACAGCTTAGTTAAGGTTACTCAAGCTAACGGATTGCTCTAGCTTAAAATCAGTGGATGCTGCTTCACCCAGCTTGCAAAGTGGTTCGTTAAAGGATTCCTGTACATATCTTAACCCTGTAGTGAAGCAGCTTAAACTAAGTTAACTGATGTTACACACCGTTTTGATGTGGATACACTATTATCAGGCTAAGAATAGCAACTACATAGAATTATTTACAGCCTCACTTTCTTCATTGTTTAAATTCATTTTATTTAGGAGTCCTTCGATTCTGTCTTGCGTTAATTCTGTTACTTCATCTGTAGAATCAATATTTGATATTTTAAATCCACCTGTAGCGTGCTTAATTGAATGACTATAGTATGACTGAGTTTTATCTGTAGCGTGCCCTAAGCACTGTGCAATTTCAACTCTACTGCTTCCTACTGCATGCAGGTCTCCTGAAAATGCATGTCGAAAACAGTACGGAGAAATCTCCTCTTTCTTAAGGTTTAACGCTTTTTTACTTAATCGGGTAATTTCTGTAGATACTGCTTTAAACTTAATATCACGAAGTAGTATATTTTTCTGATTAAAATTTAATTGAGAGACAAGATAACGAAAAGCCATACTGTCATTTTTTAAAGTAAATTGACGAATTTTAACAGTTTCATTTTTGCGTTTTGCACTTGTAATTAGAAATTTTATCTCACCTGTTTTTGCATTAAATTTTAAATTTATTCCATTCTCTAATTCCTTCGGCCTGCAACCAGAGCAGATCATTACAGCAATTGCTAACGTATGTTTTGAATGTTTATCAAGAGCTGCTTGAAAAAATTTATCCCTCCAGCCTATCGGTAATTTTCGGGTTAATGCCTTTTTAGAATTTTGTGTTTTTTCAATTTTGTCTTGTGCTGATTTTTTTCGCCATTCATTTGAGTATTCAAAATTCGGCGTTAGACCGGCTTCTATTGCCTGATCATATTCAATGGCTAATTGTCGTTGCTTTCTATAAGGATCGGGCTTACAGAGTTTTAACTGATCAATAAAGTGTTGCAAACCTTTTACCTCAGTAATCCACCTGTCAGGGTCATTAACCTTTATAGAACCTAACACTATAAGTTTTTCTCTAATGAAATTTGAGTGATATCCAATCCATGCGGCACGATAAGCGTAATAGCTTCCTTTAGTTTTTGCATTTTGAATCGGTGTTTTACCTAGTAATACAAGTCGTTTAACCACTTGTTTATATTGATCTAGTGTTGCTTCTTGAATATTTTCAGCTACACCTTCAATTATCTTGTTTGCTTCATCGATAATTTTTTCGTAATACTCTTCGTTAATAATTGCAGGCTCGACCATTTAATTCTCCTAAAAGATTCTCTTTAAAATTAGTTGCAAGCTATCGCTTGCGACATCATCGAAGCACGCTGATGTCTATATAATTCCACAAGTTGTGGATTTATATTTTCTTCTAATAATTTTATCAACACCCCTCCATATACTTAATAGTTTTGAGAATCTTAGGGGGATTTTTAGAGTCGAGCACTCATAATTTTTTATGGTATTACCTACTAAATAAAGGGGTTACAGCTATTCTTTTTTGAAATAATGGTGATGCTATTTGAGGAAGTGAGGTGCGCAACCAACCCTTAAGTTTGAGTAAGGTACTTCTATCTTAATGGCTTCGTCTATTAAGCAATTAGTAAACAAATGTTAAGCATTGCTAT
>Ga0209707_1000793_pt1 | contig 18646 bp, 12 predicted proteins | sample EN4Hudsemesocosm_FD_184630 | JGI IMG/M metagenome (GOLD analysis project Ga0209707, IMG submission 184630) | Methane-oxidizing microbial communities from mesocosms in the Hudson Canyon - EN4B Hudson Canyon (SPAdes) (version 2) | ecosystem: Environmental > Aquatic > Marine > Cold seeps | place... | reverse complement strand
AATATTTTCAGGGTTTATTTCAAATAGTCGCCAGGAGGCTAAACGAATTTTAATCTCGTAACAAACAAATAATATTGACAAAAATCCAGCAATGCCTAAATAAATTAACGTCGGCGTTTGCCACTGTTTAATAAAATAGCCATAGCCAACAGCTAGCAACAAAAATACCGTGCCTATTACATCAAAGGCCAATAATGCTTTTGCACGATTCATACTCCGCTTGGTCTGCTTTACTAATGCGGACATATCGGTTTTTACAAACGGCTGAGTTTGCCAATCTTGCGTCATTGCTGCCCATTGTTCATCAACCACTGAGGTATCAAGTGTTGGTGCATCACTACGCTTAGGTAGGCTGGTAACATCAAGCGTTGTCTCCGCCTGACTTTTTGTCTGTAAGCTAACCTTACTTTTTTCATTTAACGGTGAGTTTTCTTCGTTCATCCCGCCTCCAATAACGTTGTCAAAGCCGCTTTCGCACGCTGTAAACGTACTCCGACAAGGTTGATAGTGATTACTAAAACTTCGGAAATTTCTTGATAACTCATACCTTCCAACGCGAGGGTGATAACTTGTTGTTGGTTGAGTTTTAGCTGCCTGATACAGTGCAATAAACGTTGTTGCCGTTGATCCTTATCTAAGGCTTGATAAGGCGTTACTTGCTCAGAAATATGATCAGATAAATGACCTTGTTGATCATCATCGCTATTAGGCTCTGTTTTAACCGTTCTTACTGTTTTGGCAACATGGGTTGCTAATACATTATGAGCAATACGAGCGACAAAAGTTTTCACACTGGCATCTTGACGAAAGCTCGGTAGAGCTCGCCATATGTTTAAGGCAATATCTTGAAAAAGCTCATCCTGAAGTGCTGCATTTGCTTCAAAACCAATGATCAAGTGACGAAGCAGCTTTTCATGCTCGGTCATCCACTGGCGAAATAATGTGTGATTTTTCATTTGTATCAGTTTGGTTTCACTTGTCTTTGCTGTCTTTAATTGATTTTATCCGACATGAATCTGCTTAAGGTTAATTTTGAGCTAGCAATTAAAATAACTAATCGCTAGCTCATTACTTTAACAAAAAAGTGATATCGCTTCTTGTTTAACTTAACGATTAACTTAGCGCTAGCACAACTTTTTCAGACTTAAGTTTGTTCGCCATAGCTAAAACCAATAGCACCGTCATAGCAATAGTAACAAACCCCGTGAAGAATAATAAACTCCAACTTACCGGTAAGCCTTTAAATAAATCTTCCATAATCAAGGATTGTCCCGACACAGGTAACCAGTCTAACCATTTAGGGCGATCATCCATAAACATCATCACAACAGGCACCATAGCAGGGATCATAATAATCATCGACACCATAGACTGAGCCTCTTTAAAGTTTTTCGACTGAAAAGCGACAAATAACTGTAATGCTGAAGCAAAAAAGCAGATAGGTATTAACAGTAATAACAAAGCAGTAACAGTAAAACTATCTAAACTAAAGCTAGCGCCAATTTTTGTTAAGTCGACAAACCCTACGGCAAAACTTGTTAAAGTAAGTGTCAATAAAACACCTACAACAGCAATTAAACTAGCACTGGTCAGTTTTGCCAATACTATTTTAACTGTACTTACTGGTTGGCATAATAGCATTTCTAATACATTTCGCTCTCGCTCCCCTGCACTTGAATCAATTGCAACAGGTAAACCTGACATAAAGGCTGCCATTAATAAATAAAGTCCCAGCATCATCGAGATCATCATCGCGTTGTTGTTTAACATCGCGGTATTTTGTTCAATTAGTTTTATTGGCTGCAATAATCGTACATCTATGCCCCGAACTAACAATCGCTTATAACCAATTGATAAGGCGTATCTCCTAATTTCATCTTTGATCCTTCGGATCGGTGAAATCATTGCTTTATCGCTGTAGTCAGTATTTAACACTATCTCAATGGTTTTACCGTCTACCATATCTTGATTGAACGTCTCAGGAATAGTGAGTTTTACATCACGTTCATCCCACATAACCTTCTCTTCAGCTGGCACTTGATCAAATGATAAAATATTTTCATCTTTTAAATGCTTGATTAATTTTGGCGCAAATTCAGCACCAACATACTTTACGTATATCTCAGGGGTTTCAACAGTTTTTTTGATCATGAGTTTTGACATTGCAAAAATCATTACTGGCGCCATTATCGCCATCATTAGTGCCATCATTAACGCACGTCTGTCGCGAAGTGCTTCTTTTAATTCTTTACCTAATAAAGCCTTAAACTGGATCATGCGGCAACTCCTTCATCTGAGCCAATGATTTTAACAAAGGCTTCTTCTAATTGGCTTTCACCGGCAAGTTCGCAAAGTTCTGCAGGTGTACCTTGCGCCGCTAATTTACCATCAGCAACAATAATGACCCGATCACACAGCGCGGCAACCTCTTGCATCACATGAGAAGAGAACAAGATGCAATGTCCCTTTTCTTTGAAACGTGCTAAATAATTCCTCAAAACACGTGTACTCATAACATCTAAGCCACGAGTAGGCTCATCAAGTACAAAGTTTTTTGGTTGATGAACAAGTGCTTGTGCGAGGGTAACCTTCATTCGTTGGCCTTGAGAAAATCCAGCGGTTTTACGATGAGCAAGCTCTGTCATTTCTAAATCTTTAATCACCGTTTCGATCGCTTGATGTTTAACAGCGCCCTGAAGCCCATGCAAACTGGCAAAATAATCTATTTGCTCGTAAGCCGTTAGTCGTTCATACAAACCAAACTTATCAGGAAAAATACCTAACTCTTTTCTCGCTAACAAAGGTTGATCTACAACATTAATACCATCAATAGTGGCGAAACCACTGTCGGCTTTTAATAGACCATAAAGGGTACGTAAACAGGTTGTTTTCCCTGCTCCGTTTGGTCCCAATATACCGGTAATTTCACCGTCATTAGCGGTAAAAGATAAACCGTCTAAAGCGATCACTTGGTTTTCTTTGCCTTTTTTAGCACCAGCAAAGGTTTTACGTAAGTTATTTACTTCAATCATTATTTCGCTCCTTCGCTGTTTTCTTTTACAGTATCTTTCGAAGTATCTGTATTAGTTGTTGTGTTCCCACCGTTTAAACTGGTCATAAATGACTCTACCGGAACATCTTCTAAACAACTTTCATCTAATTCTTTTGGTGTTAATGTTGTCAAAAATTCATTAATCATTAACACACCACAACTGCCTGTGCTCGTTGCAACACCATGAGAAACATCATCAACAACAATGTGATGAGAGTTTGGCAGAGTTGCCGCAGGGAATTCACCATTACTCGGAGGTGTTACCGGATCAAGCCCACCGGATAAAATCAATGTTGGAATGTCAGCAGTTACGGCTTGGTAAAACTCTTCACTCGGGCGATATTCTGGCCAAACACCACACGCTTTTTTAAAGCCTGATTGGCTGTCATCACCACCAAAGTTGTTGTCTGCATCTTGAGCTGACATTTGCTCAGTTATTCTTGGAAAATCTTCATTACAGGTAATGTTAAATAACAATCCGGTATAGACCATTTGCACACCATCAGTCATCGCAATTAATCCCGCTAGTGGCATATAGTTATTTAAATATGCTTGATGGATTATCAAAGGAATCAAAGCGCGTGATGGCACAGCATAAAGTTGCTGAAAAATTGTCCCTAACATTTTGCTTTTACTGATAACAAATTCAGTTTGAGTACCCAATCGAGGATGAGGAATAGAGATTGATACGGGTTTATCCGCTAAACGTATCATTAGCTGCTCAAACTCATCAGCTAAGTTAGGATAGGCAGCGTTACAAACTTCTTCTTGTTTACAGTGTTCGATTACGAGGTTGAATGATTGAGCTGAACTTTGACCAAATAAGCCAATAGGTACTTCAATGGGGCCTACGCTATCGAGCACTACACTACGTAATGATTCAGGAAACATGCGCATATAAACTAGCCCTGCACGTGTTCCATAAGAGCCACCATAAATATTCAGCTGTTTATGACCTAACGCTGCTCGAACGGCATCAAAATCTCGGATGGCATTTTCAGAATTATATTGGCTTAAGTCACCAGTAAATTCTGCAATACAGTCTTTAACTTCTTGCTCAGAAAAATCTTCAGGGATCATTTTATAGACACTTTGATCAACTGAGATTTCTTTACATTCTAAAGCATGAGATTTACCCGTGCCGCGTTGATCTACTAAAATGATATCGCGTGTTTTTCTTATTTCGCTAAAAGCTATTCTCAAACCAGCTGCTAGTTCAACCGCTGCTTGTCCTGGGCCGCCCGCTAAAAACATTAAAGGTGTTTTATTATCACTGTTATCAATGGCAGATAAAATAGCAAAGTTAATTGAGATTTGCTCTCCGTCTTCCAAGCTGTAATTTTCAGGTACTTGTAACTTGCCGCATTTAACTTGCTCTTTTATTCCATCAAGGTGACAGTCTTTAAGTGTTAATGCACTCTCTTGTTTAGTGGTGGTGTTAGCCACAGGCTCAGCACCGTTTGCTGTGGTTGCATTGCTAGTAGAAAGTAAGCTCACTACTAATAATTGTTGTAAAAATGTATTCATTAAACCTTCCTTATTTATTTCTCCCTTACTTAGTCTTTGTGTTTACAGATTTATTACAAAATTAATTAAATATTTATTTTAGAGGTTTTAAATATAAAAAAACCGCTCAGTTGAGCGGTTTTTTAATTAACTATTTATGCAAAATTATTTGCATGACTCGTAACTTAGAACTCGTAACGAGCTTCTAAAGCAACATAGCGAGCAGTTTGACGTGCGCTAGGTAATAAATAGTTAGGATTTGCTAAAGTTTCACCAAATGTTCCTTGCTCTGCAAATTCATCTAGATCTGTAGTTGTATCATCATTTAATAAGTTATAAACAGTTGCTTTCAGTGTTAAATCACCACCAGCTAGTTCAACGTTATATGCTAATGACATATCGATGTTATACATCCACTCAAGTTTGCCAGCAGTACCACGTGGTACAGGTTCACCATCAGTGTAGAAGTTATTGTTTGCATAACCTGTATTCCACCAAGCTTGTGTATAACAAGAAGTTGTAAGACATGAATCAACATCTTCTGGATGACGACCAAAGCTATTGTACGGGCGTCCTTCAACAGCTGTTGAAACAAATCCTAATACTAAGTCTTCTGTGATTTCATATGTACCACTAAACTTGAAGGCATGACGTCGATCATTTGGTAAGTTACCGTTACCATGATCTGTTGTTTCAGGATAATCACCCGACATAGTCCAACCTGGATCGGCTTGACCATTATCGGTACGAATCAAACCTTCAGTATTACCGTATGAATGCGTCCATGTGTAAGATGCATTGATATAAAATTCATCAGTAACATTGCCTGAAATTGTATTCTCTAAAGCTAAATATGTACGCTCTGCTTGAGGAAGGCCGATATCTTCAGATAACATTACCAGCTCATCTTTAACACCATCGCCATCCATATCATACTTAATAGTCACATCACGACCAGGATTTAATAACACCCAAGCGCCAGGCCAGTTCTCAGCTGTTTTACCTGTTTCTTCTTCCCAACGACCAATTGCAGCACGACGCGCGTCATATAATGCGCCATCTTCAATTGACTCTTTTAAATCGCGGTATACAAAACGTGTACCCCAACTCATAGTTTCAAATACTTCAGTTTCGAAACCTAAAGTAAACTCATCTGAGTACATTGGATCTAAATTATTATCAGCAATGGCATCGTTATCAACAATACCTTCTTGAGTAACATATTCAGCAAGAACATCACCACGACTAGGAGAACCATCTGTTAATAAAACAGGTAATCCAGAAGCATCCACCTGGTCTGTTTCAAAATAAGTTTCAACATCACGCTGTCCTGAAGCTTGTTTAATGTTCATGTTAGCTGGAATTGGTTGATAATAACGACCATATGTAGCATAAAGTTTAGTTGTACCATCGCCATTTAAGTCATAAATAGCTTGCACTCTTGGCGCGATTTGATCAGTTAAATCAGAATAAGCTAACCCTTGAGTGGTAGTATTTTCAAATTGGTTATAACGAACACCTAAATTTAAGACTAACTCGTCAGTAACTTGCCATGCATCTTGTAAATAAAATGCAAACTGGTTAATTTCACTATCACCAGCAGAAGATCTTACTCGACGTTGTATATAAGTTGTATCGGCTGGAATACCAAGGTTATCATCACCTTCGGAGTCTGTTTGACTAATTGTCCACCAACCAGCGCCGTCACCAGTACCATTAGGACGTTCTATATAGCCAACAGTTAAATTTTCAACATCTACACCAAATTGAATAGAGTGATTTTCTAATTCATAATTAAAATCTATACGATACTGAGTACGCACATATTCTTCATCAGTAATAGTTGAAGTAGTAGAGCTCCCATAAGGAGTACTGTTACCAGTACGGTCATCACGTACTGATGGGAAAAGGTTAGTCGGTACTGTACTGGCAGTTTGAGTAATCTGTGCCGCCATAGCTGATACAGAGAAATCATCAGTTATATAACCATCGTAACGAAGACTGAATGCTTCACCGCCAGATTCACCTGATGTAGGACCAGTAGCTTCACCAATCGTATTGGATTCACGATTATAAGCAAACCAATCGTTATTCCAATCTTCTTGGTTACTGAATGCTAAGAAGTTTAGTGAATGATCTTCAGAAATATAGTAATCCATGTTTACTAACCAGCGATCACCTGTAGTTTCACCATTTCTAAAACTTGTATTATAAGCATTATCGTATTGAGAGTTTCTCGGATTATAAAGAGCATAGAAGAATACGGTATCTTGAACTATCGCACCACTTGCCCATAAGTTACCTTCAGCGAAGTCAGAAGAGTTTTGTTCTGTATTAATTTCATATGAGCCATCAGCTTTATATACTGATTCATGTTGCTCGCGCAATGCATCAGGATTGTACTTAACTTCACCACCAAATTTAAATTCGTTAGTACCTGATTTAGCTACAGCATTTACAACACCACCAATAAAGCGGCCGAATTCTGCAGAAATAGCTCCTGTTTTAACTTGAGTTTCAGCTACTGCTTCCCAAGGTAAAGCCATTGAACCAATACCTTTACGAAGTTCAGAAATATTCATACCATTTAAGAAGTAACCATTCTCAGCACCTGAGCCACCACCCATACTTGATGCATCAAAAGTTCCACCAGAACTTACAACACCAGGTGCAAGCAAAGCAATATTTTCAAAACCATTTGCTACTGGCATCAATGCTAATTGCTCATCACTAAATGTAATACCTGAAGTAGATGTTGATGTATCAATCATACGAATTGAAGAACCAGTCACTTGAATACGTTCAACCGTTTCGTCACCTAGAACTGGTTCATACACTGATGATTGACCTAAAGATATAACCATATCTTTTTGTTCAATGGTACCAAAACCGTCTTTTGAAATAGTTACTGTATAGCGACCTACAGGTAATCCACGTAAATTATATTTCCCGTCTGAATTTGAAGTAACAGTACGTGATATACCCTTAGTTTGGTGTTTAACTGTAATAGTTGCACCCGCTAGATTTGCACCTACATCAGATGTAATGATACCTTTTAGAGTACCATTAGTATTATCTGCCGCCATAGCTGAAGGCATTGAAAGCATTAAAGCTGTACCTACAGCAAGTGCTGCTATTGTTTTTTGTGGTTTAAAACCACGTGTAATATTCTTTGACATTGTATTTACCCTTGAATTTCTTTGTTTTGTTTTTATCTGTTTTAGTTTTATAATTTTTGAGCAGGCGATCCATTGCGGCCCTATATACTGTATACAATATATATCAACCAAGTATATTTAACACTTTTACAACAATCAACTACTTTTTGATACAATTGTATTACAAAATGTTATATCCAGTATTAACGGGGTATTGAGCGAATTTTGATAATGTAAATAAAGATTTCATCCAATATTCATCGCGTTTTTTGATTATTTTATATAAAAATTTATCTTTAATTTTTGAGATGATTTGTTATTTTTATCGACAAATTAATTGCCTATTTAACTAACTGGTAGACATGTTGAGAATAATTGAAATTAATCATTCCAAATCAGTAAAATACACGATAAGGTTTAACTATGAGTTTTTACCTAAGCATTTAAGGAAGTACCATGGAAATCAACCAATGGGTAGACGAACTGTTTGAAGTATTTGATGAAGATAAAGACGGTGTTATTAACCGTACTGAGTTTGTTGAATTAATTGACGTGCTGTTACAAGATAAAGGTATTCGCATGTGCGAAACTATTTTTAACCGTTTCGACAAAAATCATGATAACTCTATCTCACGCGCTGAGCTAAAAGAAATGGTTATCGAACTCGCCTTATAATGACTTAAAAATGGAGCGCTCAGCTATTGAGTGCTCTTGTAAAATAATATCCAATCTCCTGTAGCTTCCTATTTTCCAATTAACTTGCTAAAACTCCTCCAAAGTACCTTTGCCATGTCTACTGGTCAAACCTCTATCTTTGGAATTTTATCTCTGATACAATTACAGCTTACACGTGTACGCTGTAATTTAAAGAGACCTTATGACTGCCCTGAAAAAATATAGTAATGCAGAGGAATTAGCTAATACAATTAGTCATGCATTAGGTGTTATTTTAAGCCTTATCGCATTGTTTATTTTAATATTGAATTCAATTGATGAAGGTAACTTATTAACAATTACCAGTTATGCGATTTATGGCACCAGCTTGGTTTTACTTTTTCTTGCCTCGACGCTTTACCATGGCAGTCGAAATGAAAGACTTAAGCAAAAGTTTAAATTACTTGATCACTGTGCAATATATATTTTAATCGCTGGCTCATATACCCCACTTATGTTGATCCCATTAAAAGGCCCGTTAGGTTATGGCATGTTAACCTTGATTTGGTTAATCGCGCTTGCAGGCATTATCTTTAAAATTAAGTTTGGTCATAAACACAAAAAATTATCATTAATGACTTATCTAGGTATGGGCTTTATATCTTTAGCAATTATTAATCAGTTATATCAAAGCTTAACAACTCAAGCTTTAACTTTATTAGCGGCTGGCGGTTTGATTTATACTTTAGGTGTTATTTTTTATGTTCAAAAGAAAATCCCTTTTAACCATGCAATTTGGCATTTATTTGTTTTAGCTGGTGCTGGTTGTCACTTTGTTATGATGTGGTTATATTTATAATTACAGCCAATTGATAAAGAACGTTATATTTAAAAATAAAAAAACCAACTCGAAAGTTGGCTTTAATTTACATAGTTCAGCTTTAAATCAAAGTTTTTTTAAGGCCTAACACTCGCTTTTAATGCTTTATCAAAGCAACTACTTTCTCGACAAATAGTTTTATCTTTAAGTGATAATTGATAATCTTCACTTTGTTGATGTGCTTTACCAAAACTTCTTACTACGATAGGTTTAACCTCAGTAAAAGCATAATGATAAAACTCGACCATTTGTGTTTGTTGCAGTCCTTCAACTTGTTTAGCAATTTTAAACTTACTATCAAAATCAAACTTCTTGTCATTAATTTCTGACCAATAATGACTTGTCCTTTCATTTAAGTTTTTATCTTTAGTTAATAAATCTTTCACTAAACCTTTTTTATATTCATCAAACTTATCTGCTGGCATTTTAGTCAAGGTTTCTTCAAACTCTTGTAAAAAGGCATCAACTCTTCGGTTTAACTCTATAGCTCCAGCTTTAGGTGATTGAATAAGAAACGACATACCCGGTAAATCTTCTAACTGGGTACTTCGGCCACTTACAATATAACCAAGTTGTTGATCTGTTCTTATCGATTTAAAAAATGCTGCGTTAAGCATACTACTTAATAAGCGATATTTTGCCTTTGTATCAACAGAAGCATCATCACCAATATAAGCCATTACCAAGGTTGAATCGTTGTGATCAATTACAAGTTCACGAACAAGGGGTTGAGTAGAACTGTTCAAGTTAACCACTTGCTTGGCTCTGTTTTTTGCTTTCGAGTCGCTCATATTAATTTCAATCAGTTTTGCTGATATCTCTTGAGCTTGAGCCTCAACAAAGTTGCCATGAACCAATGCTTCTACCTCAATTGATTGATGAAAACCTTTAATGTAATTAGCGAGTTTTTCTTCCGTTACCAAAGACAATGCACTAGCAAGGCTTTCAGCTGAATAGCTCGTATCCTTTTGTATTTGTCTCATCGCCGACCGTGCTTGATTATAAGGTCGATTAAACTTAGCATTTTGCCAATTACGAATCAGGCGCTCTTTTTGCAATTTAAACGCTGCGTTATCTATTGATAAATGACGAATTCGCTCATTAATAGTTTCTATTAAAGACATACCTTTTTCATCATAACCACTAACACCAAAGCCAATGCCAGCATTTGTTGACCATACATTATAATTTAAACCTGCTAATTTAGCGGGGTAGCCAAATTCGTTTAATGAATCATTTAACAAAGCGGTATATAAGTAATTCATTGCACGGGCATTGACATCTTTTCCTGCTTCATCAGAGTATATTTGTACATATATTGCAGCTTTTGGTACCCTAAACTCAGTATCTTGTTTATACCAAACCTTAAAACCCGGCTTGCTCGAAATAACTTCAGGAATATCACCTTCGCTCTCTACAGTCTTTAATGTTAAATTTTTTGCAATAAATGGGTTCGATACCGGTAGTTTTAATGCTGAAATTTTACTTGGTGATTGATACTGCTTCAACTCTGATTCACTTAATTTATTCATCGAATAGGGTGCATCATATAGCGGCTGAACTTTATTTGTTGTAACACCTTTTGCCACTAATACTTGTCGCATATTTTCGGGGGTAAGGTAAGTTAAATACTCTGTAACTAGTTGATGAGAATAATCCCCATAAAAATAGTTCGAGTCTATAATATGTTGTGGAGAAAAGTATTGCAGTTGACGAGATAAACCACTTGCCGTTCTAGACGATGATCCCTTTTCTTTAAAGTCAAAATTGATCTTAGCAATAGCTCTTAGTTCATCAAAGTATTGACGGTTGAACTCTTCATCACCAAGTAATTTAAAATAAGAAAATACCGCCTCAGTAACCGATCGATAATCTTTTAACCCCTTTGGTGTTAACGTCATAGAAACAGTTAATTGCTCAAAATCATCAGGGCCGTAATGGTAACTACTTAAGGTTTCGATTAATCCTTGTTTTTTAAGGTAACTAAACAAGCTCCCCTGGCCCTCATTTGCCATAATGCTTGAGATAAGTTCAAGTGGTTTTTCTTTAAAGTGTTTCACTGAATTTGGCACCGGGAAATGAAGCGTTAAACTTCGAGTATCTTTCATCGGTTCAATATCAATACGCACTCCTAGTTGTTCAGCTAAGTATGGTTTGACCGTAGTTGGCTTAGACACAGAGCCATTATTGGGAACAGGGCCAAACTTTTCTCTCGCCCATTGCTCCAAAGTATCTAAGTCTTCACGACCAACAAGCGATAATGACATACGGCTTGCTGAATAATATTCTTTATATTGTGCAGTTAAATCATCAATAAGTAGGTCGTTTTCTCTGTCAGCTAAAGTATCTAAATTACCTACGCTAAATTGACTGGCAGCATGAGCTTGGTTAGTGGTATCTTTTAATACTTCACGTATACGCCGAGCATCATCTTTAATTTTCATGCTGTACTCTGAATGTACGGCGTTTTTCTCTCTATCAACATATTCAGGTGCTAATGACGGAGAGATAAAAAATTGCGCAAATCGGTCAACCGCTTCTTCAAACGCATCTTGGTTTACCTCAAAAAAGTAATTGGTATGCTCTTGCCCTGTACCAGCATTCGACCAACCTCCGTTAGCTTTTAAGTACTCATTATATTCACCAACTTTAGGATATTTTTCAGTACCTAAAAATAGCATATGCTCAAGAAAATGAGTTAACCCTTCCCTGTCTTGAGGGTCTGCCATGTGGCCAATATGTACATCAATCGATGCGGCAGATTTATCAGCTTTGTTGTCAGAGACTAAAATAACTTTAAGACCATTATCTAAAGTAACATAACGATAGGCTCGTTGATCATTTTGACTTTTAGTTACTGTAGTTTGCAAAGATGGTGACTGAATATTTTCAGTAGTTGATGGAGAAGTACAGGCAGTTAATACACTGCCTACTAATAAAGTAGAGACAACAGATGCAAGTAGTGTCAATTTAATATTTTTCATGAAAATCCTTTATATAATCGATTGATAAACGTCCATCTTTCGATATAAGTGAATATTTGCCTTTTTAAGATAAAAATAAAGTAACGAAAACAATGAGCTTAGTCAATTAACATCCCTAATAATTGCTTCTCATTTTGTTACTAATTATTTTTAATTGGAGTCCATCAGAAACAAGAATGAATCAAGAGCATTTGATTCATTCACTTTTCAGGATTAATCAAATTTTTTATCAAGTTTAGTTGTACTTACTAATCAGGCTGAACATTTATAAATAGAGTAAAGTTCAGTTGTTGCTCTTTTGATATTTCAATAAGTTTATCAATATGTTGCTGTTCAACAACCGTTCCTTTCGTAAGCAATACACAGTCTAACTCATTAACTATATTTTGAGCTAAAACATCTCCTATCGATAATTCTGACAAGTTAACTTGATATTCTATTGTTCCTTCAACAGGCTTAGTTCTGTGCTCTAACATTTGAAAATATGAGGTAATAATATTTGGATCAAAAACTTTACCAGATAATTCCTTCACTCTTTCTTTTGACTCTATAACTGATAAAGCTAAAGATGAATGTCGACCTAATATTAAGTTATCAAATAACGCCACTACTGACAAAATTCTTGAGCCTAATGGGATATTACTCTCAGCTAAGTTTTCAGGTTTACCCGAACCGTTGAAATTTTCAGGAATGTGCCTAACAATATTAGCCACAAAAGATAATTCATCCACTTTTGATAAGAACTCAGCTCCTACATCATAAAAGTTGCTGTAAAGTGTTTTATCTTGATGACTCAATGATTCAACAGGTTGCTGCAAAATAGCCTGAGGAATACTTAACTTTCCTGCTTCGTAGAGCAAACCAGCAATGTATATTTGAAAAACAGATAATTTATCTTCACCTAATTGCTCTGCTAGAAGCCTCGCATGAGATGCTACCCTAAAGTTATGTCGAGTAGTTTCTTGATTATGCAGGGCTATCGATTCAGCATAGAGCTCTACAAATGTCGAAAATGTTTTTTTTAGTCGTGTAAAATTTTTTGCACCTTTAGAAGAGATCAATACTAACTTTTTCTTTGTTTTATTAATCTCTAGTTCTAATGAGCTATTGAGTAAAGAGATCTCTGCATTCTTTTGGATATTTTTCTTAAGTAAAACTTTTGTCTTTCTTTCGCTTAAATAAACTTCATAAGCTGATTTTAGTTCAGCAAGTAACTCATCATTGTCCCATGGCTTAGCAAAATAATGCGTTATATTGCCTTCATTAACAGCTGCTACGGTTAAGTCTATATCTGCATGACCAGTGAGTAAAAATCTTTTCGAAAGGATGTTCTCTTGGCATATATTGGTTAAAAATGTTGCACCATCCATCTCAGGCATTCGCATATCAGAAATAACGAGTGGCACAGGGTTACTCCTGTAAAACTCTAACGCTTTGATAGGATCTGAAAATAAATGTAACTCAAACTCCTTTCTCAATACACGATTTAAAGCGTTTAGTACTTCCTTTTCATCATCAACGATCATTAACGAGGGTTTTGTCATTATTTCAATCCATTTGCATAGCTTATTATTTATATTTCGTTCTAATTATAAAGAAGAGATATATGCAGTTATAAAAACATTATAGTGAAAGTCAAATAATGACAAGTGTGTACGGAAAATAGTTCCATATTCCCTTTAGTTAAGGTACTTATCAGTATAAGAAAAATGGGAATAATAATTGATACTGTTAAATTAGTTTCATGAAGAAATTAATGATACCAACAATATATTTATTCTTTAGCCCGCCTTATTAATCAACTCTGAACAGGATTTCCATTTCATTACTGTTAACAAACCAGTTGAAATATTCAATAATTTCAACTACTAACACATCACTAAGTAACGATGAACATCCATTGCTCTATTTTCCCATGACTCATCAATAACGGACTGTTTTCTATACTTTTTAACTTGAGTAATGGCGAGTAAATCATCGATACAATCTAGTTTATCGAAATTAACCACAGGTGTTATTTCAGCATTTGCTAGTAATATCGCCTGATAAAAAGGTTTAGTTGAATTAGCTACTTGCAAATATTGTCTGTAGCCATTTAATGCATTGAAATCTGTTGTAACTACTGGTGTTCCGCTGGCTAAATATTCTCTCAATTTTAGCGGGTTACACATTTGAATTTGTTTATTATCAACAAAAGGTAAGATCGCAACATTCCAGTTCTGAATATATTTAGGTAAATCATGATGAGGTTTAGCTCCTAGAAAAAACACATTGGTAAACAGCTGTAGCTTATCCACACTACAGTCAACTTTACCAATAAAAACAAAATTCCAATCAGGTAGTGCTTTAATTGTTTCAACTAATAAGTCTTGATCTAACCAGTTTGAAATACTGCCGTAAAAACCTGCGATAGGTTTTCCTTTTGGTAGATCAACGTGAGTACTCTTTACTCGTTCACTAAACAGTGAAAAATTAACGCCATGAGGGATATTGATAGCTTTAGAGCTAGGAAATTTATCAAGTAAAGTCGCACTGGCAGTAAAAATATAACGAGACTTTTTTATTAACTCTACTTCTTTTTGTGCAACAAACTGATGATCAACTCCGGCGAGGCTAGCAAAGTCATCTCCACAATAATATACGCATGGGGCATTACCAAACAAATCTAAATAATCAACAGAAGTAGGTAAAGAGGTCCAAATAATAGGGTCTGTTATCTCGAGTTTCTTACATGCTAACTTGAGTTGCCACTTTAAAATAACCTTACTTACTTTTAAAGAAAACCAACTATTTGCACAAGGAATAACTAAAGGATTAATGATGAAATGGCAAATTCCTTCATGCCTTGCTTTTTGCTTACTGGCTATATTAACAATAAATTTTTTGACTTTATTAACAAGTCTAAATAAGTCATGCATTGTTAACTTTGGTTTTCTTAGGCCAATTGAATTAAGCCAAATAACTGACCTATTCTTACCGAGAACTTTGACAATATGCTGAGTAGAACTAGGGTGCGCCCCCCAGTCTTCACCAAAAACAATTAGAGGCCTATCTTTATCTATAGTTTCTGAAGGCGTTGAGTTAGCCATGACTCTCCTCCTTAATTGACTTTATAACTTTTGCTGGGACCCCTGCAGCTAATACGAAGCTAGGTAAGTCTTTAGTAACAACACTACCAGCAGCGACGATAGTACCGCGTCCAATTGTTACCCCTGGCATTACCTTAACTCCAGTGGCTAACCAAGCATCATCTTTTATTGTAATATCGCCTACCTGATTTTCTTCGTCTGGTTTACCTAAAGCACGTAACTTTGCGTTTAATGGATGTCCTGGATAACCCGCCAAATAACAATCTCCAGCAATACGAACATTATTACCAATAATAATAGTTTTGCCTACTGAGATTGAAGTTCGCCAACCAATCCCTACATTATCACCAATGATTAATTGAGAAATATTTTGTCCAACTGCCCGGCCACTAATTGTTGTCATGGCTGCTAATCTAACTTTATCCCCCATGACGATATCTAAACTGCCAATCACTACAGGTAGCCCTCCGTATAAATACAACTGTTTAGGGTTGTTTTTAAGCCTAGATTTAAACAAGGGTGTGTAATAAGTTATTCGCAGCACATCAGAAATCGTTTGCTTTAAGACTATGTGAACAAAGTACAGCAGTTTAAATACAAAAGGGATGTTTGGCATCTCGATAGCTTTGATTTTCAGCCATAATGCTTTTACCAGTTGGGCTACAAAACTATCACTTGTTTTAGCCCACTGCTTAGCGTGATGTATATTGAAAGTATTCATTCTACTGTCACCGACTTAGCTAAATTTCTGGGTTGATCAACATTCTTCCCTAGCAACTGTGCACTATACAAAGCGAGCAATTGCATTGGAATAACGCTGATCATAGGTAGTATTGATTCAGGCATTGATGGCAATTCAAAAAATTCATCCTCCTGTAAGTTGATATGCCCTTGAATACTGCTATCACCAATAATAAACAATGGTGCATTTCGAGCTTGTACTTCTTGAATATTTGACAACAGTTTATCTGTCAGGCTGTTTTTAGGTGCAATAACCAGTACCGGCATATTTTCATCAAGCAAAGCTATAGGTCCATGCTTTAACTCGCCAGCAGCATACGCTTCAGCATGAATATAACTAATTTCTTTCAACTTCAAAGCACCTTCTTGAGCAATAGCTGTAAGCTCGCCTCGACCGAGAAAAAGAATATTTGAGTATTTGCAGAGCTTTTTCGCCATCTTTTTCATATCAGTACAGCGCTGTAATATCTTCTCCATGACATTTGGTAATTGAGAAAAGCTTATTTCTAGTTGCTTCAACTCAGAGTCACCTATAAAAGCTCTTTGTTTTGCGGCCTCAATAGCCATTTTATAAAATATGGCTAACTGGCAACTAAATGCTTTGGTTGAAGCTACGCCTATTTCTGGGCCAGCGAAAATTTCAAAAGTAAAATTTGCCTCTCGGGCTATAGTGCTATTAGCAACATTGACTAACGCAAGGGTTTGTGACTTTTTACTTTTTGCATAACGTAGGGCCGCTAAAGTATCGGCGGTTTCTCCAGATTGTGAAACAAATACAGCTAGTTCATTATCAGTAACAATTGGTGAGCGGTAACGGTATTCTGAGGCAATGTCTATTTCAACCAAAATATTGGCGTATTTTTCAAACCAAAATTTTGCTACTGAGGCGGCGTAATAAGAAGTACCGCAAGCAATGATAGTAATTTTATTTAACTCATTAAAATTAATTGTTGAATATTTGTTCGATGGTTTGTTAACTGAAAGCCTTTTAAGTAGGTCCACTTGTTCAAATATTTCTTTTTCCATAAACGAGCTATGCTCTCCTTTTGAGGTTAGTTTCTCGATATGTTTGTTATCAACATAATGAATTTTTTTATTACTAGTACGATTGCATAACTTTATTTCGTTGCTGTTCAACTTTATTAATTCATTATCTTTCGGGTAATATATCTTTGAACTACCTGCACCTAACCCCATTACATCTGAGGCCATGTAAAAGCCATTATCACCTTCAGATACAACTAAAGGACTGTCTTGTTTAATAGCATAAAGGTTATTACCCCCCCAATTAATTAGCACCCCAAGGGCATAACTACCTTTTAATTGAACGATAGTTTTCTCAATGGCCTCTTCTTGACTCATTTGTTGATTAAGGTAATGATTTATTAAGTGAGGAACGACTTCACTATCTGTTGAGCTATTAAATTGATGGCCCCATTGAATTAATTTTTGTTTTAATTCCAAATAATTTTCGATAATTCCATTGTGTACAACAGAAACTTGACCGCATTGGTGAGGATGAGCGTTAATTACATTAGCTATTCCATGTGTTGCCCAGCGTGTATGGCCAATACAACAGTCACCATCGATGGGTTGATTTGATAATCTTTGTTTGAGGTTTCTCAATTTCCCCTGTGCTTTTATGGTTTGAATTTCATTATTTGATAATATTGAAATTCCAGAAGAGTCATAACCGCGATACTCTAGTCTGCCTAAACCATCTATTACAGGTTTTATTGCTGATTCTGCTACTGCTCCAATAATTCCACACATATCAATTACCTCTTTATTTTATTACTTACTTAATACATTGCAGTTATCAAGCCAAGATATATATCATTAATATTCAACAACTTAATATAATTCAGTTTTTGTTTTTGCATTTTGCAAAGTAGGTTTTGCTAATTTGGAATACATTTGAGAATTTGAGAATAGCAACTTTTATGGCTATATTTTTGCGCTGAACATTTAGCTTGTTGTGATATTTTTAATAAAAAAACGGGATCATTAATTAATCGTGATAAAACCTCAACTAAGGTGTCCATGTTATTAGGATCATATTTCACACAATCATGTCCATCAATTAAGTGTTGATCCCAGTAAGCATTGTCGGAGGGAATTACTATGGCTAATCCAGCAGCCATTGATTCTAAAATAGAGAGTCCAAAAGGTTCACTCTCTGAGGTAGATATAAATACAGAAGAACTTGCTCTAATGTCGTTTAAATTATTAGGATCTCGATACCAGTGAATATTATCAACCTTATCGAAGTTAACAACATCAATATAGCTGTCAGTTTGTGGTTCGATATAGCAAACACTGGCAAAGTATTTATCAAGGCACTCATAATTACTATTTAATTCAGTTATCGCATTGATAAAAACCTCTACCCTCTTCCACTTTAATAACGAGGCGGCCCACAAAAATCCGATTTTATTATTATTTTCTTTTACCTTAATAGTTGAACGATTAATGCCATTAATAAAGGGAATGTACTTTTTATTGGTTAAGCTCTCATTGTTACTATGGCACTTTAAAGCATTTAAAATTGATGCATGAGTGGATGGCAAATAAAACACCTG
>Ga0209707_1000786_pt1 | contig 18733 bp, 16 predicted proteins | sample EN4Hudsemesocosm_FD_184630 | JGI IMG/M metagenome (GOLD analysis project Ga0209707, IMG submission 184630) | Methane-oxidizing microbial communities from mesocosms in the Hudson Canyon - EN4B Hudson Canyon (SPAdes) (version 2) | ecosystem: Environmental > Aquatic > Marine > Cold seeps | place... | reverse complement strand
TGTGCTGCCTTGCAAACTCATAATCGGTAGGTCCCCTGTTCGAGTCAGGGAGGGGGCACCATTTAAATCAATAACTTACACTAAATTTTCTCCTCGCCTAAACTTATCTGCCGTTTTTTGGTGTACTTGCCTTATTATGGTCTTCGTGAAAAATAATGTAATTAGAGTTTCTCATACGGAAGATTACTGTCCAAAAGGAAATATTTAATTCTAATCATAAATACTTTAACGTTTGTTATTTGTTCTGAATCCAGCCCTAAAATAGTTAGCTTTCATAATAGGTTGCCCATACAATAATTGAGAAAAGATGTCTGTATATCAATAGGTGGCAGTTTTTTTCCTGTTGAGAAATAGACTTAGACTCATACTAAATCCGTTTAATAAACTGTAAAGAATCGAAATAAATGCTTTTTTCTATAACGAAGCTACACAACCGACTCCGTAAAATTGGCGTTAAGCATCATAAGGTAATCTAGTGCCGTTCACTCCGATACACATGGGGCCAGGGATATTCATAAAGGCATTACTACAAGGTAGTTTTAGTCTCATGGTATTTGGCTGGACCCAGATAATTATGGATATTCAACCGCTGGTTGTAATCATCACTGGTGAGGGACATCTACACGGTTTTTCTCATACATATATTGGTGCAATTTTACTGGCATTATTTTCAGCCGTAACTGGAAAATATTTATCTCAATTCGGTTTATGGGTATTAAGGTTAAGGCCTTTGCCTTCAATAAGCATTTCATGGCCAGTAGTATTCTTAAGCGCTTTCATCGGCAGCTTTAGTCACGTGTTCTTAGACAGCATTATGCACTCCGATGTTCAGCCATTTTTTCCGGTAACACTTTCAAACTCAATGTGGCACATTATTTCAGTTAGTATGTTGCACAAGCTATGTCTCTATAGTGGGTTGGTTGGCTCTGGGATCTATTATTTTATACACTGGCGTAATAAAAACTCTTAACCAATGCAGCTTGCGGAGAAGAAAGCTGTTGAAAATATGTCATTGGATGAACTGAAAAAATGGATAACTATTTGTACCCGAAATGAAGAGTTTGTAAATCATAATAAAGCGCGCCGAAGTTGGAGTAGTGGTCGTCAGGAGGCACAAGAGCGCATTGAAAAACTATCCACTTAACTTTGCCACGCCTACAAAGAATCGTGGGGTGGGCTCGTTTCACTCGCCGCAGCTAAAGACTTCAGAGTTAACCAATAAAATTATGACTACGTTTCAGAAATATACGATACATGGATCAACGATTTTCGGAATAGCTACGATCCTTTTGGGGATAATAATGTTGTTTACATTCCCTATAAGTGCTGATTTATCTGAAGGATTTCGAACGCCAATTATTGCTTTTGAATTCGCTAAAATTGAAACCGATTTATCATTCTTATCTGGAAGCGGTGAACTCAATAAGTTGAATCGAGAAAAAATGGATGCTGGTCATTTTTGGGATATGGGGTTTCCATTTGCTTATGGCGGTTTCATCGTTCTAATGTTGTTACAAATCACGAAAGGCGGCCATCGTTTTGTATGGTTGGGAATATTATTCGCTGTATCAATTATTCCTTTCGACATTAATGAAAACCTTATACTACTTGAGATTACCAAAGCGCTGGGAAATTCTGCTTCAATTGAAGTTCTTCTATTAGAGCTGCATATGGCTACTTGGTTCAAATGGGGGGCATTGGGCGCTAGTATCGCGGTACTAGCAGCGGGGTTTGCAGTGAGCAAAGAATACTTGTCAGCGGTGGTAAGTTTACTGGCAGTCTCGAGTATTGCTGTTTGCTGGGCTTCCAGTTCTGAACCCAGCATTGCAGAGGTAATGTCCGCGCTTATATTTTTATTCTTTTTAATACTATCTATAAAGGCATGTATACAGTCATGGGCACTAATTCGACAACAGCAAAGCAGCTGGACGGCTTAGGGCCGTTTTTTGCGTTATGCACGAATAAATAAACAAATATGGAGATTTAAGTGGTAACTTGTTATTTGAAGTATGTGATCGATCCGTACAAACTTGATGAGTTTGAGAAGTATGCAAAAATGTGGATTCCTCTCGTAAATAAGTTTGGAGGAACTCACAATGGTTACTTCTTACCATCAGAAGGAGCTAACAATATCGCTCTTGCATTGTTTACGTTTCCAAGCCTTGCTGAGTATGAGCAATATCGCAAAGATTCATGCAATGATGACGAGTGCGTTGCTGCTTTTAAGTATGCAGAAGATACTAAGTGTATTCTAAGTTACGACCGCAGTTTCTTTAAACCAATATTCGGTTAACGAGTTAGCGGTATCGAATATAATTGGTGTAAATTAAACGGCACGCTAACCCGAAGAGTTCAAAAGGTGATTGTGAATATGTTGGTATAGACTCCGTATTTTCGTTCTTTGGTGACGTTGTTGCGCTTCCATATACCATCTTTAAGCAGGTGAGCTCTGAGGCAATTGTTGTACGGTCAGCAGAACGTTGAATGTGTAATCAAAAAAAGATAACCAACTGCTCAATGATCACTCATTAAAAATACGCTGAATTTGTCTAGGGCTCGCCCATTCACATGGCGTTAGGCACTAATAATATCGAGGGAATCACTTGGAAAAAGTCACCATTATTTACCCTGCAGTAGCGATGTTTTTGCTGACAATCAGCTTAGTGTTCGCTCTGGGTATATCAAGATTTTTTGCTATTCAGCGAAGAGAAGTCAGTATTAAATTTTTTCAGAAATACACCGAAGGGGTACAGCCAGACAGGTTACATGTATGGGGTAGGCATGTTCAAAATCATTTTGAAATTCCACCTTTGTTCTATATCGCTGTAATTTTTCTTTTCGTAACTGATAGCGTCGATACATTATCCGCTATTGCGGCTTGGTTATTTGTTGGGTTTCGTTGCATTCACTCAGTGATTCATCTTGGTAACAACAATGTAAGCCAGCGTTTTCTTTGTTTTGGTTTAAGTTTAATCGCGCTCACTGTAATGTGGGGTTCATTGTTCGTACAGGTATTGAAAAATGCCTAACCAGCGCAGCCATGTTCACCCTTCGGGCTGGATCTTCGCTACTACGCAGCTGGGCCCGTTGTGTCTATGTGTAATTAGGTAATTTATTATGGATGTTACTGAATCAACTCTCATTGGTGGTGTGTTCTTTCTAGTCGGGTTAATATTATTTGTTCGAACTAGAGCAAATTTTTCTTTAGTTCTTACAGGTGGAGGCGATGGATCTTCTTCGAAGGAAGCCTCGTCACACCCGATTAAGCCACGGGATACAGTTGCGAGAGTAGTCGGGCTAATACTCATTTCTATTGGTATATTAGTCTTGGATTTATATGAAGGGAAATTTGTTTTATTCTCTTTTTAACTAAATTTAAAACACACCAATGAACGCCTACAAAAGGCCCTGTGGTCTGGACTGTTGCTACGCTACGGACCTTTATTTAGGGTTATTTATTAATCATTGTTCAGAGCGTTGAAACAACATTTTTTGCACCGTCTCTTCATCCAAGTTGTTCAATGAATTCCCTGATTGAAGCGGCTTTAGGAGCACAGTTTTAGGTTGGTATACCGCATTCATCAATGAGGAATGCAAGGCGAATATTTTCTGAGCCAGTCTATGAACTCATCTCTTGGCATTGGTCTGGAAAATAAGAAACCTTGAAAAAAATCAATATTTTTTTGTTTCAGCATATCTAATTGAAATTGTTCTTCGACTCCTTCGGCAATTACCTTGAAACCAAAATTCTCAGACAATGACACGATCGCATCAATAATTGCACCACCGCTTTTAGTTATCTGATCTACAAAACTTTTGTCAATTTTTAACTCATCTACCGGAAATGCATGTAAATAGGAAAGAGAAGAGTACCCTGTGCCAAAATCATCGATAGAAAAACGAAAACCTTTACTTTTCAGAATCTTGATTCTCTCAATAATCTTGTCAACATCCTTCATTAACATACTCTCGGTAATTTCAAGTTTGAAATATTCAGGAGACAAATCAAATTCTTTTATTACTCGACATAAACTCTCTTCCAAATCCGTATCAAACTGACATGCACTTATATTGATAGCGATGGTGAAGCCTACTGGGCATATATTAAGTGCATTTAATTGATTAATAAGTTCACATGATTTTCTTAAGATAATATCTTGTAAACGATGAATAACTCTGGACTGTTCAGCAATTGAAATAAAGTCATTAGGTGGGATTATGCCCTTGTTCGGATGAATCCATCGAATTAATGCCTCTGCCCCACACAATAAATTATCCTGATCAAATTGCGGCTGAAAGAATGCTGTTAACTCCTGTTTTTCAATAGCGTGTTCAATATCCCTCTCAATTTGTAAATGCAAGTCAGCAATTTTCTGTAACTCAGGATCAAAGAATGAAAACTGCCCCCCCCCTTTATTTTTGGATTGATACATCGCTGAATCAGCACGTTTAAGAATATCACCCGGCGTAATATCAGCATCTCCAATTATACAAATCCCAATGCTTGCCCTTATGACATAACTCGACTTATTTAATATATAGCTATTGGATAAAGCCTCCAATATTCTTTGAGCGACATGACTAGCTTCATCCATAACTGCATTCTGATCAGATTCAGGTGAGTTTAGTAATATCACAAACTCATCACCGCCTAGTCGGGCAAATGTATCACGCGCCCTTAACAGAGGTTGTAAACTAGACGCTACTTTTAAAAGCAATTGATCCCCGATGGCATGTCCTAGAGAGTCATTGATACGTTTGAAGTTGTCCAAGTCAAAAAACAATAAGGCACCTACCTTATTTGAACGTTTAATTTTTTCAACATAACATTCAAGCCTGTCCTGAAAAAGTCGGCGGTTTGGCAGATTCGTCAATGGGTCATAAAAAGCCAAATTTTCTATTTGAATATCAGACTCTTTACGCTCTGTAATATCCCTAACCAGCCACAAAACATGTCTTTTTTCAGGATCCTCTAGTAAATAATGGTTCAGTACAGATACACGTGCCTCGTAAGTCCCTCCTTGAAGTTGATACTCGATCATTTGACGGCTATTGCTCTCAAGTGTTTTATTAATCGTATCAAGTACGCGTATAGATAAATCTGGAGGCAGCATTTGTTTGACATTCTTACCCACAATGTTTTCATCAAGCTTGTTTAATAACCTAAGGTCTGACCCATAAACATCAATATAGTCACCGCTCTGATTAAATACTAAAGCAAGGTCAGGCATGACAGAAGTGATGGCTTTGAATTTTTCATTACTCGTCAACAACTGAGCACTTAAGGTGGATGCTTTTAGTTCAGAGTGCGCTTTTTCAATAGCTAGGCTAGATAAGTGAGTAAAATGATCAATAAGCTCTAGATGAGATACAGAAGGTGTTTTGATTTTTGAATAATATATAGCGAAGGTACCTATTACTTCTTTTTTGGAAGATAGTATGGGAGTTGACCAGCAGGCTTTTAATTCATATTTTAAAGCAATCTCTTTGAAATCAGTCCAAAGTGGATCACTTGCAATATCTGAGACGATAATACGTTTTTTTAAGAAAGCTGCAGTGCCACAAGAGCCTACATTCTGGCCTATTTGAACGCCGTCGATGGCTTCACAATAAGCGGTAGGTAGCCTAGGTGCAGCACCATGACGAAGTTTTCCTCCATCCAATAGTAAAATGGAGCTCTTGGCAAAAGGTGGGTCAATACAGACTTCTATCAACTCACAAATAGATAGTAAGCACTTTTTCAAAGGTAAGCCGGAAGATATCTTTTCAACCAATTGCTGTTGGCCGGAAAGAAGTTTAGCTAAGCCTGCTGAGTCCATGCATTGCCCCAAATACTTTAATTCATCTAGAGTCAGTATAGAGTACTATTTGTCACGTCGAGCAATAATTACCCTCATATAGCTCTCTGAAATTAGTATTAAATGTTCACAAAGCTTGGGGCATAAACAGCGGGGCCAGACTCGCTTGAAAGTGAAATAAGTAAAAAATCATGACAAGAACAATATTTCTCTGCATCCAAAATTCCCGCTATAAGTACTTAAACAGGCGTTAGGTTTGGGCTGGTTTTTCAGGGTTTGATGATTTAAAAAGTGATCCTTTTTCAAGTTTGATTTCTCGTGATTTATAGAAGAAAATTACATGATGAGAGTTAGGGTGTTCTACAATCCGATAAAACGTCATTCGCCTACAGGCATCGTCTCACTTGTTAAGTCCGAAGAGACGTACCTTCTGGAGTTAGGTGAAATATAGGGTTGTCTGAGAAGTCCAATATATAAAGAACACAGCTTATAAATAACCTAGAAAATAGTTAGTTATAGTATTTCTAAATAGAATAAATTTATGCAACATAAGAAAATTATAACCAGAGTAATGGTATCTGTAGTACTTCTTAGCACTTTTTTAGCTGGTTGGCATGTCGTAAAGACGTTTATCCTCTCAGAAGTGACTTCACTAAGTGCAACACATGTAGATATGACCGGTGGTATTGTTCACATCTTGGTTAAAGGTGAAGTAAAGAAGTTTGGATACGGCAAACATTGGATTGAGTACCGAGAGAACTATTTATTGGGTTATTCAGCTGCTTCAGGAGAAATGTCCTTATCTGGCCCTCTAAGTGATCCGAAGATGTATCAGGATTTAACAATAAATAATGACCACCAACTTCTTTTGGGGCATGACAAAAAAAATAGTGAAGCTGATTGTTATTTTCGTACTATGGATTTAGCACAAAGTAACTATCAATGGTCAAGTAAGCAAAATTGCTCAGAAAATAAAACGGCGACTGGTTTAGAGTCAATGACACCCCTTAAATTATCTGGGAACCTGCATCGAGTAGATGCCAAATGGATAAAATCGGGTAGTTATGGTGAAACTTTAACCTATGAAACAATTAGTGAAGAGTTGACGTTTCAGAGACCATCTGTAGATGGAGGATATTACAGGGTTATTGACAATAATGGCCATGTGATAGCTGAACAAAAAAGTCCAACAGAGGCTGAAACAGAACAATATTTACAAGTAGGTGTTCCATTTGAATTCAATAAGGATGCTCCACTCAGACAAATTCATTTTTCCGAGTTGAGTAAAGCTCTGGGATTATTACCTGAAGGTGATCTACTCCTAGCGTTTGATTTTACCTGGGCAGCGAAACAATCAATTGTTTTGGTGCAGTGGGATTTGGCAAGAAATAAATCAAAAATACTCAGTCGTATCTATTACACAGATTTATTTTCGATTAGTCACTTCGATTATAATTTATTGAACTGGTGGGAAAAGCTCAAATATTTTCCACTTGAGCGTCGCCACCCGATTGTAAAAGTTCAAAAGATAGCTTTCTGATTAAGCTAAAGTATGCAGTTGAGTATCAGTTTTTCCATGCATATGCTGATTCAGAACAGTCTACTCATCATAGATCAAAGTCGAAAATGGATTGTGAGAAAGCACTTTTAATTTATAACGGTATGAATAAAGTTTTAGAAGGCGATGCAGAGGTTCTGAAGTTAATAAAAGAATGTCGACCAACGATTTAGCGGCGCATGCAACGTGTTAAATAAGCACGCCCTTCGGGACTTGGAGAAACTTCCGGCGCACCTAAAAGCGTTAAGAGAGCTTAAGCATGAAAAATCCTGGCATAGATATGAAGCTTAGAGACCTAAAAGGGTTTGGCATCAAAAGTGAAGAGAGTCTTGCTCAAGTCGGTATAAACTCTGTGGAAGATTTTATGAAGATTGACCCGTTTGAGCTATATGCCAAGCTAAAAGGAAAAGTGAAAGGTACTGGGTTAAATTCAATTTATGCCATTATAGGGGCAAAAGAAGGCTTACATTGGCAAGAAGTTGCAAGAACACAAAAAACGGCAATCTTGATGCGGCTCGATGATATGGGGTTAGCTCCAAAGTGAGTTAGCTTAAATTTATCGGCCATCGCTTAAAGGACTAGACTCCCGTTACCGTGCTTCGTGCTACACAGCGGCCGGTTATAAAAACCTTAGGAGCATTACAAATATGAGGATCCTTCATGAATTTTGATCTTTTGATCATCGCTGGCTCATTTAGTTTGTTAGCGGCAGTCTTACATCTCGGAGTCGTCATGGGTGGCCCAAGCTGGTATCGTTTTTTCGGGGCAGGTGAATCAATGGTGCTGATGGCTGAAAATGGCTCGATGAAACCTATCGTTATAACGCTTGGTATTGCCGCAGTTTTAATTGTTTGGGGTGCTTATGCATGGTCTGGTGCTGGCTTTTTACCTAGATTACCCTTTCTAAAATTGGCTTTGTTAGTAATTACGGCTATCTATTTAATTCGTGGTTTTGGCGGCTTAGTTGCTCCATTTGTAACTAATCACCCTCAAATACGACAAAATAGCATAGCCTTTTGGGTTTGGAGCTCAGCGATATGTTTAGTGATCGGTGTGTTTCATTTAGTGGGCATCATTGCTATATGGCCAACGTTATAAAAGCTCATATACCTGAAGTTAAATATCCAGGAATATTGAGTAGATGAAAGGTTCGATTTAAATCATAAAACTTAAATGATTCGCTGAATTCTGGATTCAATTTATCAACGTTTTCTTTAGGCATCCATGATGCAGCCTTATTTATTGGAGGTAGACGTCGACCCTGCGCATTGTCTCCGTCGTGTAAAGCTAATTAGCTTGTTAAAAAATTGTCACTAGTAGGAAGGATTCACATTAATTGCGCTTAACTTCATTTACTATCAGCGCCTTATTTTAAACATTACAATAATCGCCATGGGTCGTAAAAAACGATGAATAAAAATAGTGATCCCTCTGTTAACCGACTAGCATTTATTGATGGCCTCAGAGGCCTAGCTATTTTAGGTGTAATTTACCATCACTTGTTTTCAGCATTCACTCCACCAGGGTATGAGGCTACAACAATATTCGGGGTAGAGGTTTATCCTTATGCGCTACTTTCCAATGGGTGGCTCGGTGTCAGTTTGTTTTTTTTCCTATCTGGCTTCGTTTTATATTACCCATATATAAACCAGAATAGGCAAATGAATAGCCGTAAGTCGGTCATGGACTTTTATTTTCGTCGTGCGAAAAGACTGTTGCCTCTATATTACTTCAGTATTTTGATCTGTGCTTTTTTTATGCATCGGACTTATACAGATCCGAGCTTCTTTAAGCACTTGTTAATGCTCTTTACGTTTACCAATATCTTTACCGTGGATCAGTATTTTCCGCCAATTAATTGGGTCTTATGGTCTCTAGGTATCGAAGTCTGGTTTAGTTTACTATTTCCCCTTGTGATCTTGGCAATCCATAAGCTCGGGCACCATACGACATTAATTCTTGTCATAGTTTTATCCCTGATTGTTAGAATTATCGGTGCGGATGAAGAATATGCACTGAAAGGCAATCCCTACCTAAACCCAGTCAAAGACTCTATTTTGGGGTGCATGGATGCCTTTGTGATCGGTATGTTCTGTTGTTATGTTTGTGTTAACAATAAGTTTGGTTTTATTCGGGCATCGAATGCGATTTTGTTTGTTATTTTGGGACTGGGTATTGGCTTTGCTGGCTGTGTGATTTGGGACTTGATTGCGATGAAAAAGATAGCAACGGAATTCTCAGCCTATGTAAGTCTAGTATTAAGCTTGTCATTCATGCTGGTGGTGGTGTCACTTTATCGTCTGAATAGTATGATTAAATGGGTGTTTTCCAACTGGCCCTTACGTGTGCTGGGTATGATGTGTTTTTCTCTCTATATCTGGCATGGCGTGTTAATGGTCGCCATGTTTAGCACAGTTCGCTGGGTATTTACCCCAACTATTGTGATACATTATTACTTGGTGTTATTGTGTATTGCTGCGCTTAGTTATCGTTACATTGAGTTTGGTTCAGTTAGCGATACTCGAAAACTATTTGGTTTTGCTTCTCGCTCAAAATCTTAGGTGTGCTCGCTAAGGCATATTTAATTGGTCATGCTTAGTAACCTTCTCGTTATCGGACTCTAGCAGGCTTTTATGCAGCCCCATCATGACATTTGGCTTATTTGTTTTGGGGTACTTAAAGAAACCCTCTTTTCAGTTGATTGTAAAAAAGTCAGAGTTTAAAGAGGCTAAAAGTATAATTGCTTTTGAAATTCTAGTGCTGGTATTGCCGGTATTTCCACCACGCCCTATCACTGCATTCAAGATCATATGAGTGTGTTCATGTGTGGCATCAAATAGTGCTGACTCTTCATTTTCTTCAAGTTCATGAGATAGTTCTCTGGATATTTCATTCAGAGATAAATATAGGGCGAAGATGCACTGTTTAACTTTACTTGAGCAGTTAATGCGAAGTTTTAGTTCTGCTGGTTGTTGGTCATTTTTTGGAATGAATTGTAAGTAAGAGCATGTCAGCCTATTTTGCATGCTGACTAAATTTAATGCGGCCTCATTTATTTTTTTATTATTACTTATATCTGCTTTTATATTTTCTAAAGACTCGACTAAGGCCAGAGATTCTTTATGATTAGGCTCACCGCAATAGTTTGCTAGATAATTAATTATGGATGCTTTTTGGTTTAAAATACTTAACTGGCGGGTGATATCTGACAACAAGGAGCTTGGGAGAGGGATAGAAAATTGTGCCCCTACTATTTCATCATCCCATCGATGCGTTGTTATAAGCATGCGTTGCTCAGTTAACCTTCTTGATACTTCCAACTCATAGATTTGTTTTTCATGTGCTATTTTTTGGTCTTCTTTTTCTTTCTTTAGTTTTGCATTCTTGAGTGTAATAAAATGCTCGATTAGTTTGGCGGGTTCATTAGCCAAGTTTGTAAGGACGTGAAATGGGGTATCGAGTAAATTACCATTTAATTGTAATTCATTGAGTTGTTTTAAATTTTTAATGTTAAGAGGCAGGTCTTCCAGGTTGTTAAAACTTAAGTCTAAAACTCTCAGCTTGTGCAATGTTCCTATTGTTTCTGGTACTTGGTGTAACTCATTTTCACCTAGTCGAAGTGTGTTGAGTTGGGCGCATAAGTTTAAGTTTTCTGGTAACTGGCCTAGTTGGTTAGAGCTGCTATCTAAGTATTCTAGGCGTGTTAGTTGTTTGAAGGTCTGAGGTAAGTGCTTCAGCTGGTTATAGGCTAAATCTAAATGTTGCAACTGGCTTAGATGGCCTATCGCCACAGGTAGTTGCGTGAGTAGATTCCCCGCAAGGTCTAAGATCCTTAAGTTTGTTAGGCGACTAATATCATCGGGTAGGGCTTCGAGTTCATTTCCCGAGAGGCTTAAGTTGGTTAGCTGAGTTAGTTCGAACAGTTTTTCAGGCAGACGTTTGAGACCGAGATAATTCAGGAACAGTGCCGTTTCCCCTGATAGGGCTGCTTCGTCAATCAAGCGGTTAACTTCTGAATTAGTCGATTCCATACTTGAAATGATGAGACTCCTAAATAATGGCTACGGGTTTGTTAAGCTGCTTTCATGAGTATGGATGATTAGACTGAAATCGTGTGCTTTATTTACAAAAAATTTTTAGATAAATTGCTGAAAATAACTAAAATACAAAGGTAGGCAATGGGGAATGAAATACTAAGCATGAAAAAACATGTGGTTCGAAAAGGTTACCTTTCACAAGAAAGCAATAAGAAGCTGATACCTGTCGAGGCCCTCGAAATTGGTATGTTTGTCAGTGAGCTGGATCGGCCGTGGCTAGACACGCCGTTTCTCATGCAAGGCTTCGTTATTGAAACCGTTGAGCATATTAATCTTGTGCAAGAGTTTTGCAAGTCAGTGTATGTCGATGCTGTTCAGCAAGTCTACGTGCCCCCGGAAGAACGTACGATATCAACACAACAAAGGCATAAACGGTATATTCATAAAGTCTCAGTTGAAGATGAGCATGCTGCAGCGAGTGGCGTGTATAAACAGGCCCATAGTTTAACAAAAAGTGTATTGGACGAGGTCCGCTTAGGTAATGCCTTTGATGCGGATAAGGCCAAGCAGACGGTCGCTGAATGTGTTGAGAGTATGTTACGCAACCCTGATGCTTTGATGTGGTTAGGTAAAATTCGTAATGTTGATAGCCATGTCGCTGATCACAGTTTAAATGTCGCTATTGTCTCTGTGGCTTTTGGGCGTTACCTGCAATTAGAAGAAGAGGAGCTTAAGGATATTGGTTTATGTGGTCTGCTGCATGATATTGGTAAAATGAAAATCCCGCCTGAAATTTTGAAAAAAGGTGATCACTTAAATGAGCAAGAAGACGCGGAGTTTAAAAAACACCCACTTCTTGGGCGTAACATTCTAATGTCAAACCGTTCATTGTTTAACGGGGCAACAGATGTCGCGCACTGTCATCATGAACATTTGGATGGCAGTGGATATCCTCGAGGGCTTAAAGAAGTAGGTATTTCATTTTATACCCGTATTATCGCGATCGTTGACCTCTATGATAACTTTACGACAGGGCATGCCGGTAGTTCGCCTAAATCGTCTCTAGATGCCATGCGCCATTTATACTCCCTGCGCGGAAAACACTATGATGACAACTTGGTTTTGCAGTTTATTCAATGTATCGGGCTATACCCACCAGGCAGCATTGTAGAACTTCGTAATGGTGAGGTCGGTATTGTTATTTCCACCAACCATAAAAATCGGCGCTTACCGAAGGTCTTAATGCAATTAGATTCAAATAAACAAGAATGTAAAAGCCGAATTATCAATTTAGGCGATGAAAACCAGCAGGGTCAGGATAAAGAACACTTAATCAAAGATGTGTTAATTAACGGCAGTTATGATATTGATATTAATGAACATATCAATAAAGGTTTAGTGTTTAGTTAATGTCGAGGGCTTTGGCGTTATGACGACATCAAAGCAGTTAACGCCTTAGCGAGGGCTGTACACGAAAGCAAGACATACCCGATATGTGCTATCGGATATGTTTTGGCTAAGGTGCTTATTTTGAGATTAGTTTCCTAATGCATCGATTGCTTTCTGCCCAACTTGAGTGTGGTGCAGAACCTGTTTAAATGGCGCTATCGCGCTAGCTGGACCCTGTGTAAAAACCAAAACCGGGGTGCTGGTATGAGTGCCGGTTGCCCAAACAACGTTTTGTCCTTCTGCAACTTCTCGTGCTAACAAATTTTGACGATTGTCGTCAGTTTGGTAGACGAAAAACGCACCGTTGCTATCCATTTTTGGGACCACTTTAGAGCTTAGGTATTTATGCCCTTCGGTGTAATAACGGTTGTTTTCTGTGGCAAGAATGCGCGATGCTTGTTCTTCGGTAATATCAAACTCTGTTTCTTCATTGACAATCTTGGCAAGGTTTGCCGGTGTTTGTTGATCTTTTGCCAGTGAATCAAATTGACCGTAGAAAATATCAGCATAGCTGGATTTTTGCGCGTAAAGTTTGTCTAGCGTTGATTCGTCACCAAAATTGAAAGCAGGCTTGAACTGTTGATCTTCAAACACGTCTCCGGGTAGGTCGCGTCCGTGAGGCAGGTCATTTGCAGAGTAGCTGAAACCGAAGCCGCCTGTTTCGTGATCAGCAGTGACAATAACAACGGTATCGTCACGACCTTCTGCCCAGTCCAGAACGTAATCTAGGGTTTCATTTATTCTAAGCATCTCATGTAGCATGGTGCCGGTATCGTTATAGTGGGCTGCCCAGTCAATTTGGCCTGCTTCGATCATTAAAAAGAAGCCCTTATCGTTACTCGACAGTGACTCAATAGCCTTGGCTGACATCTCTTTTAATGTCGGAATGGTACGCTTAGGATCATTTTTAGTCTGTGTTTCCTTAATCCCATCGGGTAGTGCTGAATAAGCAAACAGGCCGAGTACTTTACCTTCGGCTTTTGCCATTTGTGATCGATTAAACGCCAATGCGTAGTCCTGTTGCTGCGCTTCCTTTATCAGGTTACGACTATCTTTACGCTTGGATTTAATTCTGACCGTACCCTCTGTCAGTTGTTCAAGCTCTGTGCGAACAGCAGATTGCTTATCGTTGGCTTCCTTAGGGATCCAGTAGCGCAGGCCGCCAGAAAGCATCACGTCAACATCATTTTCAAGCATATCAACTGCGATCGCATTTTCCTTGCTGCGGTGGCTTTGGTGTGCGGCAAATCCAGCGGGTGTTGCATGGGTAATACGGGTATCGGACACTAATCCGGTAGATTTACCCATTCTTTTCGCTTTTTCCAGAATGCTCTCTGCGGTATTTCCATCTTTATCTGCGCCGATCATTTCAGAACCTGAATACTTCCCCGTTGCAAGCTGCGTAGCCGATGCGGCAGAATCAACAACTAAAACATTACTAGCATTCGTCATTGAAATACTCGTCTGACCATTGCTTGAAATGCGATCAAATGCCGTTGTTCGATCTTTGATAATGGAGTTAGGAGCTTGCCGAGCGTAGGAGAGTAGAAGCCCTACTTGCTGCGGCCCCATGCCGTCGCCAATGATCATAATAACGTTTTTAGCTTTTGCTGTTTCAGTCTTATCCTGAGTCATCTGTAATTGGCTACAGCCTGACATTATCAGGGAAGATGCCAATAAAGCACTAAATGCGCCGCGTTTACTGATTCTCATTTAATATATCCTCTAAAATTGATTTGTATTTATTGTGGTAGGGTATGTGGAAGGCATCCTTTCTTTCCGCAAGGAAAACTATAAATAACAGGCTCGCTTTTCACTGAGTGCTGCCAACTGCTAATGATAACCTTTATCTTTAATTAGATGTGATGAAATACGGTATAAATAGGAATGTTTTAGAGTGCGGACCATTGACTAAAACCAGAGGCATCCTGATTCAGGAATGAGCTTAAAAGAGTACGCCCATTTTAATAGTTATGGTTATCGACCAAAGGCCTGTTGTGCAGACCTCGCTTAGCCTAATCACCACTTAACTCTTTTTCAGGTGTATTTGCTAAACCGAAATCTTCTAAAATTGAATACATACAGGGAATAACAAACAAAACTAACAACGTGGAGCTGCCTATGCCAAATACAATACTGGTTGCTAATGGAATTAAGATCTGAGCTTGTAAACTGGTTTCAAATAATAAAGGCGACATCCCGGCAATAGTCGTTAGAGAAGTTAACAATACCGCCCTAAAACGATCATGGCTGGCTTTTGCTGCGGCCTCATGAACTGAAAACCCTTCCTTAACGCGCATTTTTACAAACTCAACCAGAAGTATCGAGTCATTCACGACGATACCGGCAAGCGAAACAAAACCGACCATTGAAGGCATGGTGATATCGAAACCCATAATCAAATGCCCCCACACAACGCCGATAAAGGCCAAGGGAATATTCAGCATGACAATGATGGGTTCTGCATACGAGCGGAATTGAAAACTGAGTAATATAAAGACGCCTGCCAGACCTAATAAAAATGCGGTATTCATAGACCCTTGGGTTTCAGCGCCTTCCTTTACTTCGCCTTCTAATAAAAATTGAATAGTTGGAAACCGTGCTTGAGCATCTCCCAGATATTGCTGCTTCAAGTCAGCCATTACTGCACCGGTATTATTCAACTCACTATCAATATCACCAAATACCGACACGGTACGTTGGTTGTTAATTCGATGAATTCGTGAAAACCCTCTTGTCGGAATAATCTCGGCGACATGAGACAGTGGCACAATGGAACCATCTCGCGGGTGAATAATTGGGAAGTTGTCAAAGTCAGCTAACTCATCTGTAGAAGCCTTGTCCAGACTCACGATCACTTCAAAGGTTTCAAGGCCAATAGTCGATTCAACCACCTTTGAGCCTTGATAAGCCGCTCGTAATTGTCCGGCAATAGTTTGAGCATTCAAGCCTAATGCGAATGCGCCTTGCTTTAGGTGCAAGGTGAATTCTGGTTTTCCTGGACGTAAATCATCAAACAGATTGCTGACACCAGGGTACCCCGATAACCATTGTTGTAATTCATGTGAAGCAAGTGATAGCTCATTTAAGTCTTCACCTTTCAGACGAATCTGAATCGCTCGGCCAGCCGGGCCAAATGCAGGCTCCTTGATGGTAAGAGAGAGTGCTTCTGGAAATTCGCCAGCCTTATCACGCCATAGGCGAATAAATTCATTAAGTGAAAAATGGCGGTCTTCAGCGGGTAGCATATCAACATTAATCGTGGCTAGGTGAGCGCCTGTTTCAAAAGCATCCGGGTTTTGATTAAAGTTAACGGCTGTTGATTCAATAACAGGCTCACCTTGTTTTGCAGATATCAATTCAGACGCTTCATTGAGCGCTAACACTACTTTGTTGACTATTTCCTCAGTTTTATACAAAGAAGTGCCTGAGGGCATCAAAATGCGCGCTTCAAGTAAATTTCCCTCTGTACTTGGGAAGGGTGATACCTTGAGAATTCCGGCGGCCATCATACTGATCGAAATAATCAAAACGGCAATCACACTGCCGACAAAAGCATAACGATAACGAATTAAAGTGGTCACAAGGTTGTCGACTTTAAGTCGCAGGCGATCAAAGCCCTGATCAAAACGAAGCCTGAAGCTTGAAGGACCTTTTCGCTTAGCGTGAGCCAGAGAATGATGCAAATGGCTTGGCAAGATAAAAAAAGCTTCTAATAAAGACACGGTAATCACCGAGATTAGCACGACTGGAATTATCTTGAGTATTTGGCCGATATCGCCCTTCAAAAAGAGTAAACCGCTAAACACACAAAGCGTGGTCAAAAAGGAAGAAAATACACCTCGTGATACGCGCTTTGTGCCATCAATCGCGGCTTGCAAAGGCGTTTTTCCTCTTTTTATTTCACTGCCAATACTCTCGCTAATCACAATGGCATCATCCATCAAAATGCCCAAAGCTAATAGCAGTGCCACCATTGAAATCATATTAATGCTAACGCCCAGTTGCGCCAATACAAAAGCACTGGCTAAGAAGGAAACCGGAAGCCCCATCACTACCCAAAAAGCGTAACGAACGTTAAAAAATAACCACATCACCGCAAAAACTAATAGCAGGCCTTGCCAGGCATTTGTGCCTAGCATACTCAGTCTGTCTTGAATGGGCGTGGTGTGATCTTGCGTTAAACGTAACTCAACCCCTTTAGGTAATAGCAGGCTCTCATTCGCAACAAATGTATTCACCGCATCGAGCACAATAAGGCTATCATCCAGCGTATTTTTCTGAATTTGTAAAAATGCTGCCGGCTTTCCCTGATAGGAAATTTTGTCCTCAGTTTTATCAAAACTACTGGTGATCGTGGCTATATCTGAGAGTTTAATTTCATTCAATTGCTGGCCTTGTATCACTGTCAGTTCAGCCAGCTCATCTATGGATCGTTTTTCGTCACTGAATCGCACCTGATAATCTCGGTATTCGGTGGTGATATCCCCCGCAGGTAAATCAACATTCTGCTGGGCAACCAAATTGGCAATATCCTGAATACTGATGCCATATTGGCGAAGGTTTTCCTGTGACACCTGAATCTGGAACTGCCGCGTCGAAAACCCTTTAATTTCAACTAAAGGAATATTTGGCTGGGCCAGCATTTTTTGCTTTAGTTGTTCAGCCAGCGTTTTTAATTCTTGTCTGGGGAGGTCTGCTGTTAAGGCAATGGTAATCACTTTTCCGGTTCGACCAAGTTCCTTAACTACCGGTATTTCAGCTTTTTCCGGGAAATTATCAATTCCGTCTACAGCGCTTTTTATATCATCCAGAAATTCAGTGAAGTTTCCGTCTTCGACCATCTTAACGGTCATTAAACCTTGTGAATCTCTCGCCTGACAACGTTTTTCTTCCATAAAACTAATGCCATCCAAGGCATCTTCAAGTGGCTTACAAATTGACTGCTCAACATCATTGGGCGAGGCGCCCGGATAAAGAACGTTAATATCCACTTCATAAGAATTAATGTCAGGAAAGGTTTCACGCTTAATTGTCGGGAGCGTGAGTAAACCCGCCATGATTAATAACAGCATGACAAGGTTAGAAGCGGTTGGATGTTCTGTAAAATAGCGAATCATCTTACTCCTCCTTTAACCAGTTACTTATCTGCTGCTCTCTTTGTGTATCAGGTACTTCAGTGAGCGGCATGCCAGAGACGGCGGGGAATACATCAGAGGTAATGATTTTTTCGCCTTCTTGTATGCCTTGTTCGATTAACATCATCGCGCCTTGTGTTTCTGCGATAATTTTTTTGCGGCTCAGGGCATTATTCTGGTCAACAACATAGAGTTCTGTCTCGTGCATGGCATCCCGTGGTACTACAATGTAGTTGTGAGTTTTTCCTTTTAATATGACTTCAGCGAACATGCCGGCTAATAGTGGTGGTTTTACGCCCGGACGAATATCCTCATAAGGATTTTCAACGCTTACAATGATTCCAAGGGTGCGGGATGATGGATCAAGGTTACTTAAAAATCGTTCAACTTTTGCTTCCCACTGAACACCTTTATGGTCAGACAATTTAACCGTGGCGTTTAAACCTAGTTTGGAAAAGATAGATTCTGTATTACTGGTTAGTTGAATGATGTCATTAATATTAATGTCAGCAGGAAAACCTTTAGATACTTTTTTAAACTGATCAAAAGGGAACTGAGCGTTAACTAATACTCGGTCTATATTTTGTGCTTTGAATAGCATCGCCCCTTGAGTAATGAATTGATTGCTCTCTACTGATTCTTCTGAAATGCGTGCTGTAAACGGTAAGCGAATGATGGTGCGCTCAAGGTTTCGCTGCTGAGTTTCTACATTAGACTGGGCAATCACTTCTTTCGCTATTAATACATTACGCT
>Ga0209707_1000784_pt1 | contig 18760 bp, 11 predicted proteins | sample EN4Hudsemesocosm_FD_184630 | JGI IMG/M metagenome (GOLD analysis project Ga0209707, IMG submission 184630) | Methane-oxidizing microbial communities from mesocosms in the Hudson Canyon - EN4B Hudson Canyon (SPAdes) (version 2) | ecosystem: Environmental > Aquatic > Marine > Cold seeps | place... | reverse complement strand
ATAATACACCCTTTAATTTCCAGTAATTCAAGCAACGCGGGGATTGCTGTAATCTCATTGGACTTTTCGGCTGTTTTTATCTGCCCTAAAGACATGCTAACTTCGTTTGCCCATGCGCTGACCATAGGCGCGCCACCACGTGGCTCGCCTAAAGATTTTGGGACTCCTGTCGCAAAAATCGATTTGCCACGCGGCGAATCAATAATGCCCCAGTCCGCCCTGCGTCCGGATCAACTACGCACAAAAGCTGCTTCGTTAACCCTACCTAAAATGGCTCTACGGCTCTTCAGGATAAAATTTTTGGCTCCTGAGCGAACTTACAGTTCACTTCAGATTGCCAAATTTCCCTTCGCCTACTGCGGACTAAAAATCATCCCTGATTTTCAGCGTAAGCGCGATGACAATGCCCCTTTGAAACATCCCACCAAAAACGGTGGAAAATGGAGGTCTTTCATAAAAGCATAAAGTCAATACTAGCCTGGAAAAATCACCCGCAAGAACAAGTAATCATATCTTCATACTTTACGCGACCACTTGATTAGAGATTCTCAGCGCCCAACAAGGGCTGAATAAGTTTGCTTTAAAATTGAAACTTTATATCAATTCTATTCAACATGCTTTTGGTGAATTACAAAAATTAAAACCAGTTATAAAAATTGATTGATTCAATATTGGATAAAATACTTGAGCTCACTACCTTATAAGAATCCAGACTAACCGTCGTTACTATTTCATCATAGGCGCGCCATCCTAGTTCATTAAGCATTGTGATGTCCTATCGCCACTGTGTATTCACTTACGAAGCGAATTATAGGAGCCCCAGTTTGCCCTGCGTCCGATTCAACTACGCACAAAAGCCGCTTCGTTAAATCTACTTCATTGGCTTGACGGCTTTCGGGATAAAATTCTTGCCTCCCGAGCGAACTTACAGTTCACTTTGGATTGACGAATTTACCTGTCGCCTACTGCGGACTAAAAATCATCACTTCGCAAGCTCCGTTTCCCTGATTTTCAGCGATTGAGCTAGGCGATTCACCACTCACAAGATGGCACCTTCTTATTTTCGCAGTAATACCCATATTTTACACACCAAGATGCTCCGATGAAATATCGGATTTTAAAAAATATAAGGAGGGATTTTTCAACAATGCTTTCCCCAGGATATTGGTAAGCGTTACACGCTAGCTAACAGTTACTGCTATTTATTTTTATACTGGCTTATTCATTTTAGGTTATGTGTCCTGTGTAGTGTATTCATATCATGAATTAATCGTTTCAATATATTATAAAAATAATAACCACGTCCTCAGGACGTGGGTAGGTTCGTAGGCTTTAGCCTGACGAATTTTTAGGTCTGCTCATGTAACCTAATTTGTGTTGTCGCCACAACACACAAATTTAGGATTAAAAACATGAGCAGATTTAGTAAGTTATCACATGTCCTTTGGCATTGTCAGTATCATATTGTATGGGTTCCGAAATATCGTTATCGAATTTTGGTTGATAAAGTGGGTTTTGAAGTATCAAAAAGCATAAGGGTTTATGCGGAACGTTTAGGGTGTGAGGTGGTCGAGCTTAATGTTCAGCCAGACCATGTGCATTTATTAGTAAAAGTTCCACCTAAAATTTCCATATCCAAGTTGATGGGAACTGTTAAAGGTCGAACAGCATTGCAGATATTCAGACAATTTCCTTATCTCAAGCAGAAACCTTATTGGGGTAACCATTTTTGGGCGAAAGGCTATTGTGTAGATACAGTAGGAGAGTGGATGCGGAAATGATACGAAAATATGTAAAGTATCAAGAGAAAAATGAACGATAGTTAGAACTGGACTTCGATTAGTCGAAGATAGGCGACAATATCATAGCTAGCCTTCTCAGAGGGCTAGCTTTAAACACCCTTTTAGGGTGTACTAAAACCACGTTCTTAGAGCGTGGATTTTTACTTGATAAAAAAAAACCCCAGATCATTTCTGACCTGAGGTTTTTATGTAGATTCTTAAATCAAAGTCTTAGGCTTGCAGAGTTTTGTCACCAAAACAATACTAACCTTAGATTACAACTTTCAAGTTAAGCTACAAAAATATAGCCCAACTTATAGTCGCACTTTTTATTAAGCAAATACTACAGCTGAAACATCGACACTAGCACCAAAGTCAATAGTTCCGATCAAATTAACCGCTGTGAATCCAGTACTATCTGTAGCCGCAACATTAGTTGTGTCCACATTGTAAACCTTATACTCACCTACATTATTATTATTTTCAATGAATAAAATAGAGTCACGTGATGTTCCAACTAAGTTCGCTGTCGCTGCTGCCGTACCAAATGTAGCATCAGCACGAAGAGCAGTTAAAACCTCTGCATCAGATAGATTAGCAAATGTATTTGAAGCACTACCATCAATAGCAGAAACTACACTAAAAGTTGTAGAAACCACAGTATTAGCAGAAAATGCAGTTGCTGCTACATCAGTTGTCACAACACTAATAGCTGATTGAGTATCACCTGGTGTTGCTGTAGATGCATCAGTTTGGTCATTCAGCCATGCTGTAAAGTCTAAAATATGCAAACCTTCTGTACCACCTGCTGCAGAATCAGTAAAGAAGTTTTTAATACTTACTTTATTCCATTCGGCACTAAATAGTACTGTATTAGCACTAAGGTCATTTGAGTTAAGCACAAGTAAATCATTTGCACCTGTCCCCATATCAATAGTAGAGAAATTTGCAACAGTAGTTTCATCTGCAGTCCCACCAACAATACTTGGTGCAAATAAAGTAGCACCTTCAACGCCAGTAGCCATTAAATTACCTGCAGCAGCATCACTAAGACCATTCACTAGCGCAATTACTTCAGCAGTTGTATCTGTAGCATCTGAATCATTTGCAGTAGTTGCAATTAACCCAGCTTGCATAGCACTAGAATCTGAAGAACTAAAATTTACCTGCCCAGCAGTAGCGCCAGAAGCAACTAAAGTTGGTTGTTTCAGAGTAATTGACAATTCATCTAACCCTTCAACAGTTGAATCAATTTCTAATTGCTGTGAACTCGTACTTTTAGTATACGTTAATAACTTAGCTAGCTCTGGATTGCCATCAATTGCCGCCATAATTGCATCGTTAATAACAAGCTGGTTAGCTACAAAACTACCCGCAGTATTAGTTGCAACTTTTACCGTTTTTTCAAATCCTGCAAATCTAACTGTTAGGTTCGCACTGTACAATACTCTATCTACAAAAGTAGACGCGCCTGTATCCGTACTTACTTCCCAATGACCAAGAGATGCTACAGTAGAATTAGTTTCAGCAACTGATTTGATATGAACAAAATCACTTGATGCGCCAGCAGAGATATCAAAATTACCAATACCTTCATTAGAAATTGTATCTTTGCCTGAACCAGTCGTAATATCTAAGTTAGATAGTAGCGCCATAGTTGCTTGCGAAACATTAGCATCTAATTCAACTTGAACTGTGTTATCACCATTAGAGGCACTAATAGCTAAGCTTTCACCTACCGCATCTACCGCATCACCATCGATATCAACTCTAATGAAATCATCACCAGCACCAGTCATGTAGTTAAAATCAACAACACTATCTACATCAGTAGGGTTAGTAATAGAACCTGTAAATGATACGTCTCCAGCGATACCTGCATCTAATGTTTTAAGATTTGTAACTACACCGTTAGCTGCACTTGTACCGATCGTTAAATCACCATTAAAGTTAGTTGCTTTAACTAGATCTAAATCTGTTTCAAAAATAGTCTCACCAGAAACGGTTGAAGTATTTGTGTTACCGATTTCTAAATCACCATCAAAACCTGTTCCACTTGTAATAAGGATTGTATCAAGTGTGTTATTTGTAGTATACAAACCAGATACTGAAGAGTCTCTTTGCACTTCTATATCATAAACTTCAATACCAGTTGATCCGTGATCAGTATCACCAATATCTTCTGACATAGAGCCAACACGTAAGAAACCACCGTCTGAACCACGACCTACATCATCAAGAATAACAGTTCCAGTAACCGGCTCATCAGTAATTACAGCCTCTAATGTACCTTGATCCCAGTATAAGTTACCAGAACCCACTGTTGTATCAAGAGAGATACTACCTGTTGTAATTTCTCTTGCTTCAGGTGCGTTATCAGTTAATTGGATACGGTCAATGCCAGTACGACCATCACCATCAGTAAATGTTCCTTTTACTTCAAACACTAAATCATCTAATCGTGAATCTGTTCCCGCAAGAGCATTTAATTTGCTATTTAAAAGCGCTGCCAATTGCGTATGGTTAGCAATGCTATCCATATCACTATTAGCAATTGCTAGTGAGAAATCTTCAGCAGTTGCTCCAGAAAATGAAATACTAAAATTAACAGCTGATAATGGAAAATCTAAAACAGGTGAATTAGCACTTACATCGTAAGCTTCTTGGTTTAGTAAGTCATAAAAGAAACCACCTTCACCATTTGTACCAGCAGTAAGTTCTACTTCTTCGAAGTAAACTTCATAATCTGATTCTTGTCTTTGATTTAGAGAGCCAAAATTACCCGTACTGCGCATACCAATAAGAATATCTTCAGCATCACCATCATTTGCAACATTTTCTACACGCAAAGATGCCTCTGAACCATTTGACCAGATAGCATCCATGCTACCATCAATGCTATCTGCATTTACTCTCGTGAGACTATTAACTCCAGCATGATTTGTACCAGTCCACCAATTGTTTTGTGAATCTAAAGCATTAATAAATACTTTCTCTACATTATTTACAGTTGGACGAACAGCTGTCACTTCTCCATCACTTAACGTAACATCGCTCAAGAGTGTTGACTCAAGTGTATCAGTACCTGCACCACCATCAATACGGTCACCCGTTTGTAGTGCATTTACAATATTTCCATTCAGGTTCGCACCAGCATCAGCGATAAATGTATCATCATCAGCAGTACCTGTTAGATTATCTTGAGTAGTTGTTAAATATTGAGTATCACCTTCTTCACCTGGGGCAGCCGGAACATCAGCATCTACATCAGCTTTAGCTGCATTAACAGAAGCAGTAGTATCATCAACATTTGCAATATAACCTTGGAACTGTGCAAAGTCAGTGAATTCTTCAAGTGTATCAGCCGTGTAGTCCGATACTGAAACCTTATTAAGGAATGTATTTTGAGCAACACCAGCATTCTCAGGAGCTTTTGCAGCAGTAATAAGCGAATCAGTCATTTGACCCATTGAAACACCGTTTACTACAACTTCATTAACCCAGAAGTTAATACCATCTACATCATCTTCAGGCGCTTTGCCTAATGAATTTAAATAGATTGATTCTACTACCGTACGAACATTTGCTTCTGATACAAAATCATCAACACCAAAATATTCTTTTACTACGTCTAGCGTGTACATTTCATCCGCTGCTGCAGTTGTTGAATCTTTTGTTTGCCAGAATGTATTACCTTCACCTTCAGACGCACGCCCGAAAATTGATACAAAAAGCTCTGACACTTGTGTTTTAGTTATAGCCATTATTTCCTCCAAAGGAATTTAAAAATTAAAGTTATTTGACAACAAGCCTACTGTTGTAACGATTACATCAAATAGGTGCACCACTGTGTTTGTAATCTATGTTTACACATTAAAATTACAACGGTGAAAGCTATCGCCTAAATATCCACTATCGATAGTACTTTTTTTAAAATAAAAATACTGACTAGAATTATAACAAGTTTTTATTCTCGTTAACTAATCAATTTTTCGTTTCTTGTGTGATTCCCTTCATATTTTATTGTTTTTTTTTTCTGGAATTACATGCCGACTTATGTTTTTTATTTTGTTTTCAACAAGATATACAGATAATAATGAAAACAAGCACACACTAACTATTAGAGTAATTATATAACTCAGTGCCCCTTTATCTACAAAACCTACCTCATCTAGTGCCCATATAAGCATAAAATGCATCAAAAAAACTCCGTAAGATACTGATCCTGCAACTGTATTAAATGGAATCTTAACTTTCATCCAGCTATTTAACAATATCAAGGGTATTCCGATTAACAACCCTAGTAGCGTTTCTTTGCTAAAACCTGATGCAACGTCTTTATTATTTATAATCAGTAGGTACTGTGTCGCTATTGCTAAGTAACTAAACATGATAATTACCCGTTTAGCTTGCGAGTGTTGTACGTTTTTTATATAGCTACCTAATATAAACATAAATAGCACACCGGGGATCAACCGGTAGCCAAAATAGTCTGCTGGTATAAAGGCATAGTTTGCTGCTGTATATATAGCTATACTCACTATATACGTTAAAAAGCATAGGCGCGGATGCATTAATAGAAAAGGCAGCACAAGATATGCTTGCAACTCCACTCCGAGTGACCACGCAGGTGGTATTAAGCACCACGCAGGTTTAGTTAAGATATGACTGTCTATATACATATAGTAATTTAAAGGTATGACTAGTACATTGCTCAATAATGCACTTATCGTATATTCTGGCTTACCATAGGCCGTAAGGCTTAAAAACATGAGTGTTAATAGTAATGTATATATATAGAGTGGGAATATTCGCACCAGCCTATCCTTATAGAAATTGATAAGCTTTCCTTTACTTTGTGGCAGCACATCTTGCCATAGGTGAGTCACTACCGCTCCTGAAAGAATATAGAATATGACAACCGCTGTTACTCCAGGGTTTAAGCCCGCAATGGTAATGCCTATATGCGATAGCATGACTAGTATTGCAAGTATTAAGCGTAAGTAACCTAGCATATTTTTTTTGATTGCATTTTAACGATTTTTTGTTGTTATATCTGGTGATGCGAGGGGCGCACTCTATATTTAGAGATTTAAAGCATATCTTGGTATCCTAGCCTTACTCGTAGGTACTCATAAACACCCTAATTCCTCATCCTATGCTTATAGCAGGAAGCTATACTGCAACAATAGATCTCCGATGAAAATCTCAAGAATAACGGTTTTTTGTAAAATAATGAGGAATTACATATTTTGTTGTTGGTAACTTTGTATCATACCGTAGTAACGTCTCGCAAGTACTGGGTAGGTATGCGCATGATACCAATCAGCTTGTTGTTTCTGTTGCTTAACAATTTCTGGAGCTTGTTGTTTAATTTGTGTTATTAACTGCCGCAAGCCATTTGCTATATTTTTGGCACTCATTCCAGACAACTGAAAGCAATGTAATTTAATATCATTAAATATATCAAGTGGCGTGATTGCTATCGGTTTTTGTACCGTAATACCATATCGCACTGCACCACTCGCGGCTTCACCTGTTTCCTGGTAGGCAAAGACCATTAAATCAATTTGGCTAAGATAGCTTAGACTAGTATTATCGTCTAGGAAATCAGTTTTTAGGGTGACTTTATCAGTTAAACCATTATCTTGAATGAGTTTTTTTGCTTTTTGTATTATATCGCCTGATTGTAGAATGGGGTATTCAGCATTCAACATCAATAGATGCAAGCTATCATCTTTATCAGTGAGCCGCTTAAAGGCTTGAATAATTTCTATTAAGCCTTTATGCGGTAAAAAGAAGCCATAACTCGCTATGACAAATTGCATGGGGTCCTGTATAGCTTGCAGCAATTTTGGTTCTTGAATGATTTTAGTTAAGGGCTGAGTTATTTTAGGCATGGTTTGTATGCCATGTGGAAATAAGCTCACATTATCTATTAATTGCAGCTTTTTTAGGCGGTTTAAATCGGTTATTGAGTGGACTAATATTGCGCTGCATTTTTTTAGGGCGACTTGAAGGTGTTTTAATGCTTTTTCTGGCTTATCTTCTGGGTCGTGCGTAGAGTGAAGCTCAATCACAATAGTTTTGTTTTGTGCGCTTAATTTATCAATAAACTTTATGAGCTGTGCGTATACAAAAAAACCATAATTAAATTGAATGACGACTGCTTGTATCTCTGCATCCTGAATAGCTTTGTATAACTCATTCAGGTCTTGCTCTTGCCAGTTACGCTGCACATTGTACTGGTCTTTCTCTATAAGCCCTGCTGTTTTATTGGCACAGATTAGCTTAACGGGCTGAGGTAGGTTTTGAATCAATGCTTTTGAGTACGTTGCTATGCCACATTTAACATTCCATGTAGTAACCCATGCTATCGCTGGCTCTACAGGTGTTTTAGGTTTAAGTTGTAACGCAAATTCTTGATGTCGTTGAACCACTTCCTGCCATTGAAACTCTGCTTTGAGTAATTTCTGTGCTTGTTGGATTTTTATTTGGCGTTGTTTTTCGGTACTTTGGTACACTTCGGTCAATAGCTGAGTAAGGTGCTCGCGCTTGGGCTCTGCCCAGACAGAATCAAAAACTGGTAGATGGGTAGTAGTCGCACTATAATCGTAATCTATTAGCCAAGCCGTTTGTGGGTTGCAAAAGTCTTTTTGCCCTCCCCAGTCGGTTGTAATAACCGCTAACCCAGAGAGCATGGCTTCTGCCATAGGCAAGCCAAAGCCTTCGGCACGGCTTGGCGCAACGAGTACGTGGCATTGTTGATACAGTGATTTTAGCTCGGGCTCACTTAGGTCTTGCTCTATTATAATAATATTTGGGTAATTTTTATTATCTTTCTGGTGCTGTTTGACTTGTTGTTGAACCTTATTATGTGGATTACTGAATGTTTTTATAATCAGCGATACAGGGTCAGCTTCCGTAAAAGCTTGGCCATATGCATGTAGTAGCACATCAACCCCTTTTCTAGGAAAACACGAGGATACATGTAAAAAACGGAATGGCTTTGCTTGAATTTTGTCGCTTGTGTCTGCTTGAATTTTTTCCCAGTGGTCAACACCACAGCCTGATGTAATTAGTGGCACATTAACACCGTTATCACGCATAATTTTTTCTACGTGTGTAGATAGGCAACTAATGCCTTGCAGGTAGAAGTTGAATTCGTCCACCCATTCGCCAGGTAATGCAGACTCCTCCCATGCGAAGTGATGCAATAGGTTGAGTGGTGCATTCATATCATGCACTCTTGGTGGATAGAGGTTTCTGCTAAGAATATCAACTGAGATTTGTTGTTTGGATTTTTGGTAAAGTGCGTCGATGTTTGGATTTTGTTGCAGGTAGTCTGTATTGGCTAGATAGTCACCAGGGCCTTCTGTGGAGTACAGGCTAACGTTTTGCTTGTTATTGGCTAAGGATTTTGCGGTTTCTCTGTTCAGCAAGGCGAGGCTGTAGCTGGAATCAAACGGCCCTGCAATTTGCCAGTGAAGTTGCTTGTTATATGTAAAGTTTTGCCTTAGTACCAAACGAATGGTTTTTTCGTTGGCGGCTAGGTTGTTAGCTATTTGAATCTGGTCTTGCTCGTCAAGCTCTAACTGCTGTATTGCTGTGATTAGTTTTTTATAGGCGATAGAGTTTTGCTCTAGCTGTTGCCATGTTTGTGCTTTTTTTGTACTTTTAGCAACGCATTTCTCCATTGCTTGTAATGCTTTTTTTGCTGATTTTTCCCAGCTGAATTTTTTGCAGTGTTGCTCTGCATGAGTAATCAGTTGTTTGCGATAGACTGTGTTAGTCAGCGATTTTTCTATCAGGTCTGCTATATTCTTTGGGTCTTCTGGATCAAATAGCGCTTCCTCTAAGCCAATCACTTCAATTAGGCTGGTGCGCTTTGCGCCTATTGTGGGAATTTTTAGGCTCATTGCTTCCAGAGCAGGTAAACCAAAGCCTTCGTGCAATGAAGGGAAGACAAAAAGTTGCGCTTGCTGATAGAGTAAAACTAACTCTTCATCCGTCACGTAACCCGTGAAGCTTATATCGCCGATTACTTTGTGCTGCTTCGCTAGTTCCCTTAAGCTTTCTTCTACGACAAGTGCTACTTTACCGACTAGAACTAGACTGTATTGTTGTTGTATTTTTTCTGGAAGTTGCGCATAAGCTTTGATTAAACCTTTCACATTTTTACGTTCATCAAAGCCACTCGGTGCATAGAGTAGGTAATTTTCTTGTAGTTTGTATTTTGTTTGTAATTCGAATTTTTGTTGTTTGTTTATGGCTACGGAATTGATGAATTCTTGCGCTATCCCGCTGCTAATGCTGATTATTTTATCGCCAGGAATTTTTAGGTATTGCTTTGTTTCTTGTTTTGAGTAGTCTGAAACAGCAAGAATTAAATCAGCTTTTTTAAGTTGATTTATTTTCTTTAGGTAATTATGCTTTATTTCTCTACCTGGCAAGTAAACATCTTGTTGAATATAGGGAATAAGATCATGCTGTGTGACGGCAACGGTAATATTATCGGAAAAACTACTGATACTAGTGATCGCGTTATCACTTAGGCCTTCAAAAAAACTGGTTATATAGAGTATGTCTATCTGCAGTGATTCTATAAAGTATTCTCTGATGTATTCTGCTGCCGCTTGCCTGTGTTGGTTAGCTATTTTTGAATCATTAGGTATGGGAACTTGGTAGCTGATAATGCGTTCTATCGGTAAAATTGCTTGTAATTTTTTTTTGATTTCAAGAATCGTCTCTGAATTAAGCTGAGCATTCAACACTATCCAAATTTCATGTTTTTGTGCTGATTGTTTAATAATTTGTTGCACTATCGATAATGCTGCACGACCAATACCATGATGTCTTGCATTAGATTGGCAGGATTGTAAATCGATTGCTATTTTCATTTGTGTATTCCGTTATTATCTATTTTTTAGATACGTTATTTCTGCGCTGTCTTTGCTTGGTGCTGTATATCTTGTAAGATCTTTAACGCTCTAGGGGATTCTACTTGCAATTGCTTTGGCTGGTTATTGTCCGCATTGATAACATTACCTTCTTTAGGAGCAAGTATTTGCTTTAAATAAGCCTTTAATTTTGGGCTTTTATTAAGGTATTTGAGGCTGTATTGTGTAAATTGTGTGTTAGCTAAAATTCTTTTTGCTAGTCCGTTCAACACCCTGTATTGGCTATGTTTAAGTGTACCTATAAACCCAAATTCTTGGTAATATTTAGGGATACTCCGTAGCAATCTAGGAAGCTTAATTGCTCGCGCTTCAAGCTGTTTGACTTTTTGCTCATTTATTTCAGCTTTTTCTTGTAAATGCTCTATTCTTGCTAATAAATGCTGATTATCATTTGTCTCATTAACTTCGACTTTTTCTTGCAAATGCTCTATTACCCTCTTTACTTCTTGCTGCGTAGTTTCTTGTTGATGTTTATTTTTTGCAATTCTTTGGTGCGTTTCTTCTACATAATCACGCGTAATTTGATAAAACTCTGCATATTGATTATCAGCTTCGCCTATTTTGTTAAGTTCTTGACCACTAATAAGGTTCTTTTGTTTTTGGGCTATCAGTGCATAATCTAAATTTGCCTCAAAAAACCATTGCAAATGATCGCCAAAAGCCATTTTATTCGTCGGCCTTTCTGATCCATTAAGCCTGCATATATCTGCTTGAATAAAGCCTTGATCTTGAGCGATAAATTGTAAAAGTTGCGGCGGTAGTGGGTGTAAATGAGATGGATCCATATAAAAGGTATGAGACCCTACTTGTAGGTTTTCTGGATTGGGTGTTTCTAGTAGCAGTATGCCTTCAGGGCGTAATACACGGTACACTTGTTGCACTATTTCAAGTAGCACGTTAAAAGGCACGTGCTCAGCAATATGAAAGCCTGTTACTAGATTTAGTGATTGGTCTTTTAGGGATTTCAAGTACTCTAATGCGTCTACTTGCTCTGCCTTAAGGCCTTTTTTTTGGCAATATTTTACCATACTGGCATTGAGATCTATCCCACTACTTACCCAGTTTCGTTTGGCTAATATTTGCAACCACTCGCCTCTACCGCAACCTAGATCTAGGGCTACTGGCTGTGGTGTTTTTTCTAATGCTTTTAGAAGAGGCGCGTATTGTTGAAGTTGCTTTTTTATTTGTACTTCTGGACCTCTAAATCGATTTTCAAAGCGTATATAAAATTCATCTTGCATTGGTTTAATCTCTGTGAATAATAAATTTAGGTTCTAGCCAGTTACTGCCTATAAACTCAGTTTTATCAACATTAATCACTTTAAAAACTAAGGCTAGATCTATCCAGTGGTAATTTTCTTCAAGGTGGGTTGCCCCCCCCGTTAAGGCGATAGAAAAAGAGTAGCTACCTACACCTAGTCGTGTATCAATTTGTATTTGATAGCTAATTTTTTCAGCTGGGCTAATATTGTTAATGACTTGCTTGGAAAACCAGGTATTGGTGCCATAAACAACATGTCCCAACCGCTCTTTCAACATAAACCCGCAAACTAGCTCTGTAATAGGTTTGCTAATAGCTACTTGTATTTCTAATGTCGCGTTTTCACCTACGGCTAATTCATCGGCTTCATATCCCTTACTATTGTAAAGCTTTACTTGTGTAATATTTGCTTTATTATCCCCTGAAATCGTTTGTAGATGACCGTCATCCATACGCTTTAATTCTATGTCGGCATGTGATTTTGCCGCAATAAGTGCATTGTAATAATCCATTACTTCAACTGGCGGACCTATTTTTTTTATGCCTCCTTGGTCTAGTAATATTGCACGGTCGCATATATTCTGTATAGCTTGATTATCATGTGAGACAATCAATAAGGTAGTGCCTTGTTTTTGTAACTCTCTAATCCGATCAAAACTTTTATGCTGAAAGTAGGCATCGCCCACTGAGAGCGCTTCATCTATGATGAGTATTTCTGGTTGAAATACAGTTGCAACGGCAAAAGCAACTCGCATTTGCATACCGCTAGAGTAAATCCGCATGGGCTGATCAAAGTAGTCACCGATTTCACTAAAGGCTTTTACTTTAGGTATTGCATCTGCAATTTCTTGAGGTGTATAGCCCATGATGCTTAGCGTATTACGCGTATTCTCTAAAGCACTAAAGTCTGAATTAAACCCCATACCTAATTCTAAAATGGCGGATATTTTTCCGTTGATTTGAATTTCACCCCCTGTGGGCGATAAAACACCGGCAATTAGTTTGAGGAGTGTGCTTTTCCCTGCGCCATTTTGCCCAACAAATGCAATCGCTTCCCCTTTTTCTAGATGAAGATTTATATCTTGTAAAATTATATGTTGTTTTAATTTGGGATTTTTTACACCAAACCAGCTTAAGAATCGTTGATAAAAACGGGGGTATTCAGTATAGGTTTTACTAATTCCTTTTAGGCTAACAATACTCATAATTCCTCCACTATGTCTTTATAGGCTTTTTGGTATAACAGTAAACCAATAAGGTTACTTACAATGGCCATAATAGCTAGCTCCCCTAAACCTTCCAACGACGGTGGTATTTTGAATGCTAAAATATTATGGTACATATCTACAATATTAAAAGCGGGATTTAATTTAAGTAAGTATTGTAAATCTTCAGGGATGATATTGATTGTATAAACGATGGGGGTCAGCCAGAATAGGAGTTGCAAAATAATAGGTACTATTTGTCCAACATCTCTTAAAAACACGTTTAGTACACCACAGACAATGCCTATGCCTAAGGCAAATAAAGCAGTTAATATTTGTAATGGAACTAGCCAGAGCAAGCTACTATTCGGTACAAAACCTAGACCTAGAAAGATGCCGACTGCCGCTAAAATAAGAATTAAGCTATTTATGAGGCTTGCGCCTAGCAATACAAATATAAGGTTGCTGCGTGGAAATGGAAGCTTTTTTAGGTAGTGGCCATTTTCTATAAATATCATTAACCCCCTTGAAATAACTTCGGTAAATAACGTCCAGCCAATAATCCCTGAAATAAGGTAAATAGGGTAAGCATAGGCACTTTCTATACCGGGCAACTTAGCTTTCATAATTTGTGACAAAATAAAGGCGTATATTGCAACCATAACAAGGGGGTTTAGGATAGCCCAAACACTACCGAATAGGCTTCTAGAAAACCGTGATTTAAAATCCATTTTTATGCTAGTGATAATAAAAAAACGATTTTGCCAGGTTTGATGTACTTTATTTTTTAGTATGTTCATTTTAAATGACTCTTTATTTTTGAATAATACATAGCACGACTAAAATGTATTACGCTTTATGAAAGAAATGATATAAAACGTTATCTGTTATGTAGCACTATGCAACATCCAACGCAGCGTTTCTTTGATGTTTCGAGGCTGATTTATACGGCTAAGTTCATGTAGGAGTAATTTATTGCTCCCTTTTTGCTTTTTTAGATCTGCTTCTCTTATGAATTGCGGGTTAAGCTGTATTTCAATTTCATAGCCACTCTCTTGCTGCATAACTGCGAGTATGTCACGCAGACTTGTCAGCGTATTAGAGCAAAGGTTAAATATTTTTTCTTCTGATTTTATGGTGAGTAGCTCTGAATAAACTTCTGCAATCCATCTAACATCTGAGAAATCACGCCAAATATCTACATTTCCTAAGCTAATTATCTTTTCTTTTTTCTGAAAATGGCTGACTATTTTAGGAATCAAAAAATAGTCAGCTTGCCCTATTCCCGTATAGTTAAAAGGGCGAGTAATGAGTATGTTTAGTTTTTCGTTATAGGTTTTAGCTATTTGTTCCATGGCCCATTTACTACAACCGTAATGGTTAATAGGATTAGCCAGACAACTTTCATCGATTGTTTCTACTTGTTGCTCACCGTAGATATGTGAGCTACTCGCAAGAATGATTTTATTAGGTGGGCTATCCAGCTTTAAGCAGGCATTTAAAATATTTTGCGGTCCAAAGGTATTAATTGCATAAATTTCAGCACTACCTTCATCCGGCACAAAGCTTATTCCGGCTAAATTTATTATATAGCTGGGCTGAATTCGTAAAATGGCTTTTTCTACTTTATCTGTATCTGTAATATCAACTTCTTCAGTCTCTACAATATAGCCCTTAGCTTGTAAAATTGGCACCAAATACTTAGCTGTAAAGCCATTAGAACCCAGCAACCAAACTATTTCTATTTTAGACACTTAGAATGATTTCCCTAATCTCACTTTTTCCAAATCACATTCAACCATCATTTGACATAGTTGTGCTAACTTAGTTTTAGGTTGCCAGTTCAAAATTTCCTGCGCTTTTGTATAGTCACCAATGAGGATATCAACTTCAGTAGGGCGATAAAATTTAGGGTTTATTTGAACCAGTAACTGTCCTGTTTCTGCATGATAGCCTTTCTCTTCTTCTGCTTCGCCTTTCCACTCCATAGGAATATTGACTATTGAAAAAGCTAACTCGACAAATTGTCTAACAGTATGTGTTTCGTTTGTTGCTAATACAAATGTATCAGCGACGTTATGTTGTAACATTAAATACATACCTTCAACATATTCTTTAGCATACCCCCAGTCTCGCTTAGCGTCTATATTGCCGAGTTCTAGCGGAGTGGTATCTCCTAGTTTAATTCGGGCAACTTTATCAGTGATTTTACGCGTGACAAACTCTCGACCACGTAATGGAGATTCGTGATTGAATAGTATTCCGCTACTGGCAAACATACCATACGATTCACGGTAGTTGACAACGCTCCAGTGGGCAAATAGTTTCGCCGTAGCATAAGGACTGCGAGGATAAAAAGGCGTTCCTTCATTTTGTGGAATTTCTTGCACCTTTCCATAAAGTTCTGATGTGCTTGCTTGATAGAATCGTATGGATTTATCAACAATTCTAATCGCTTCTAGTAGGTTAAGCGCGCCGATACCTGTTATTTCTGCTGTTGTTTGCGGCTGTTCAAATGAGACCCCGACAAAACTTTGCGCCGCTAGATTGTAAACCTCATCTGGCTTTGCATATTGTAATAAGCGGATGCTATTTCCTAAGTCAGTTAAGTCATGCTCAATCAATTCTAAATTAGGATGGTTTTCATCTATACCAACATAATTTAAGCGCCAAAAGTTGACTGTACTTGTGCGACGAAAAGTACCGATTACTTTGTAGCCTTTATTTAACAGTAGCTGAGTTAAGTAGGCACCATCTTGCCCTGTTATGCCTGTAATAATTGCCGTTTTCAATGTCAGTTTCCTTATTTAAGGATATATTATTATTTTGAATAAATACTTTATATTCGAATAATTTTTTTTAATTATTTTTTTAGGCGCGCCACCACGCGGCGAATCAATAATGCCCCAGTCCGCCCTGCGTTCGGATCAACTACGCACAAAAGCTGCTTCGTTAACCCTACCTCAAATGGCTCTACGGGATAAAATTTTTGGCTTCTGAGCGAACTTACAGTTCACTTCAGATTGCCAAATTTCCCTTCGCCTACTGCGGACTAAAAATCATCCCTGATTTTCAGCGACTGTGGTCAATATATTTTGTAGCTGATTAGCAGAATACTGCCAACTGCTATTTTGTATTTGTTTTTTACCTTTATCTGCTAGCTCTTGTCTTGCTGTCTCATTCTCTAAATAGTACTGTATCGATGATGTTATTGCTTGCTCATTTTCTGGATTGACAAGTTCCGCTGCATTTCCCGCTACTTCACTCATGGCTGAATTTTCTGACGTTATAACAGCAACACCACTTGCCATTGCTTCAGAAACAGGCATTCCATACCCTTCATATAAAGAAATATAAATAAATAAACTAGCAGATTTATATATAGAGGGTATATCTTGTTGTGCTATATAGCCTAATAAAATAAGTTCTTTTTTATCCACCATCGGCTGAATAATGTCGCTTAAATTATCCCAGCCTTTCGCCCCAACTAAGACTAAAGGGTAGGCTAATTTTAATTGTTTCGGTAATTGATTATAAGCATGCAACAACTTTTTTAAGTTTTTTCTCGGTTCCATTGTCCCAACAGATAGAACATAGTTTTCTGGTAAATGATATTTTTTCTTTATTTTCTGTATTTCTTCAGGCTCTATACTTACTTTAAAGGCTTCGGAGACTGCAGGGCTAACTATTTTAACTTTTTCAGCAGGTACTGAGAAGTAATTTAAAATCTCTTGCTTACTAAATTCTGATAATGTAACAATTGCATCAGCTCTTTTAATTGTATTTTCTAAGTTATCATCTAACCACTGCCGGCTTGCTTGAGTATGATAATTTGGGTGTTTAATGTGTGATAAGTCATGTATTGAAGCAATAGATGCTCCATCAAATGGCTGTAAAATAAAATTAGGCTCCCAATAAATACTATTACTATCGGCTTTAAATAATTTTCGAGTTAATTGTTGCTGTATTTTCTGCCTCAGTGCATACGAATAAGGAATCTTTTTTATATACTGCTTTATGTCTGTATGAATACTGACTGAAGTCTTTTTTTTTATTACGTCATCTAAGTGTTTTATCTTTTCTTGTAACTCTTGGTGACTGTATGTTTTTAATAAATCGAATGCTTCCACATCATTCCATAAAGATAAATATTTCAGTATTTCTGCTGTATATCTCCCTATCCCTGTAACTGGCGGGGTTAGTGACTTTATATTAACAATAACATTCATTGGCTTCTTGCTATTATTTCAACATATAAACTTACATATGCTTTTGCCATTAACTGACTTGTTAATAGCTTCTGATAACGTAGGTAAGCCGCTAACCCCATTTTTTTAGCTAATTTTTCATTAGAGTGTAACTTATCCATTGCTATTTTTAGTTGCTCTGCATTTTTAGGCGCAACTACAAACCCTGTTTCTTCATTTTTATTAATAAATGACGTCCCCGTTTTTAGTTCTGTTGATACCATTGCTCGACTATGCATTGCAGCTTCAACTAATGTCATCCCATAGGCTTCTGAACGCTCACACGAGGGGAAAATAACCGCCTTTGCTAAACTTAATAATGCATGTTTTTCTTTCTCAGAAATAAAGCCTAAAAAATGTATGTTATTTAGCTTTAGTTGTTTTTCCTGAATTTTTAATTTTTCGAACTCTGGTCCTGTTCCTGCAATAAGCACTAGATAATCAGCACCTTGTATCGCTTGTAATAAATACTTGAGCCCTTTATAGTAACGTAATACGCCTATGAATAAAAAGAAAGATTCACCCCACTTATCCCTCAGTTGTGTAGTACTTTCTTTATGTTCATCACCGGCATTACTTTTAAAGTCTGCAATACCAAGGGGGATCACTCGCGTTTTTTCTTTGTATTTCTTTAGTGTTTTACTACTATTTAGGTAATTATCAGATGTAGCAACAATCACTTCTGCACGGTGTAAAAACAGGTGCATTAAAGGCCCATAAAAACGCATTAATATTTTCTGACGGATCACATCTGAATGGTAAGTAATAATTGCAGCAGTTTTAATTCTACATACTATGTGCATTAAATCGGCAAATGGCCAAGGCGCATGATATTGAACAATATCAGCCCATTCTGTTTGTTGCTTGAAGTCTTTAAATAACTGGAGTGAAAAGCCACAGGATGCAATTTCAAATAATAATGGGTAGCAATGTACTTCTGCTCCATCTATTTGTATCACTTCTTTTTTTTTGCAACTCCGACTTAAACAAATAATTCTATTATTTATTCCTAACTTTGTTGTTTCAATTGTGAGTTGCCGGATGACTTCCTCTATTCCGCCCTGAGTATAAGGGAAGCACGTTTTATATACGTGCAGTACTTTAATCTCTGCCATTGCCTAGTTAATGAGCCATGCATTTATTTCTGAAAGCGAATTTATACTTAAAGTACCGAGTGATCTTTCAAAGCGAATGCGGTTTTTAATGTAGGTATATTTTGCTTCTAATAAATCTCTATTAGCCGAAAATTCCCGAGCCTGTGAAATAAGCACATCACCAATGGATTGCACACCATAAGTAAAACCTT
>Ga0209707_1000783_pt1 | contig 18805 bp, 12 predicted proteins | sample EN4Hudsemesocosm_FD_184630 | JGI IMG/M metagenome (GOLD analysis project Ga0209707, IMG submission 184630) | Methane-oxidizing microbial communities from mesocosms in the Hudson Canyon - EN4B Hudson Canyon (SPAdes) (version 2) | ecosystem: Environmental > Aquatic > Marine > Cold seeps | place... | reverse complement strand
GAGGTGTGGGCGACGGTTGATCAAGAAGGGGCGTGGGAAGGCAGGTTAAATAGACAACATAAAAGTGGAAAGTTGCTTAGTGAATGGCTAAATTTAATTCATATTAAAAATGCACAAGGAATTATTACGCATTATATTGGGCGTATACATTCATACAAAGAGCGTTAGCCGAGTGACGGTATGTAAGTATTCAGTCCCCCTCTTTGGAAAAGAGGGGTTAGGGGAGATTTTATTTAAATAAATCCCCCTCAATCCCCCTTTTCCAAAGGGGGAGGTGAACAGTTAAGACGGTAGAGCTTGGCTTATTTAGAGCTAAGTGCGTTTTGAGTAAAAAATCCCGCATAGATAGATAAAACCATCACAATTGCTTCCATATTCCCTAGGCCTAGACTGGCAAAGGCAGGGCCTGGACAATAGCCCGTCATGCCCCAGCCAATACCAAAAATAGCTGCTCCCCCCAGCAATGATTTGTTGATGTCAGATCGTTTTGAAATATGAAAGTCATCTTCTAGAATCGGTGTGGAACGCTTAAGAATAAACTTAAATGAAATAAAGGCAACAACAAGTGCGCCTATCATTACAAATGCCAGGCTTGGGTCCCAATTGCCAAAAATATTTAAGAAATCAATCACTTTGTTGGGGTTGATCATTTGAGAAAGAGACAAGCCTAGGCCAAACAAAATGCCACTGATAAATGCAACGAATATTTGTTTCATTAGATTATCTCCAAAAGCTGTTTGAGGATAAAAACAGTTACCATACCTGCTGACATAAATGTCAGTGTTGCATAAATAGAGCGTTTAGATAGATTAGCAATACCGCAAATGCCGTGGCCACTGGTGCAGCCGCTACCTAGTCTGGTGCCGATGCCAACTAAGAAGCCACCGCTGGCTATTAGCCATAAAGGGTAGCCTTGGCGAGCGGGAAACAGGGTAGGGGTGATTGCTTGAAATAAAACAGCGCCAAGCACTAAGCCGATAAGAAAAACAAGTCGCCAGTTTCGTTCTTGTACAGGGCTCTTGAATACCCCGTTCATTATGCCGCTGATGCCAGCCATACGGCCGTTAAATAACAAAAGAATGGTGATGCTAATGCCGATTAGTGCTCCGCCAGCTAAAGCGGAGTACGGGGTGAAATTTTCCACAGGAGAATGCCTTGGTTAAAAGAATTGAATTATTTAAGAGTTGGGGAGCGGTTTTTTAGTCCGCATTTTAGAATGCAGTCTGAAGACCTGCATCCCCGCAGAGTATGTTTTGTGTGAGATTATCAGCTTCTTTGTCTTATCCACTCAACGCTTAATTGAACGACTTCGTCAAAGACTGACTGTTCGGTGCGGTCCATACGTTTAAGCAACTTAAATGAATGGTCGCCGCCTTCGATTATATGCAAGGTAGGTTTTGGGGATAGTTTTTTCAACAAGGGTTCAAAGACAGCAAGCTGGCACAAGGAATCGCGCGTTCCTTGAAAAAACAATAATGGTTCATGGATTACTTTTAAATGATCAAAGCGTGGCTTATTCGGCTTTCCTGGAGCGTGAAGCGGGTAGCCATATAAAATAATGCCAGCATAGAGGTCTTCTTTGGCTGCAAGAATAGTAGCGTACCGTCCACCCATGCTTTTGCCCGACAGAAAGATTTGTTTGCGTGAGACACCTGTTTTTTCAATAACGGCATCAATAACCTTTTGCCATGTTTCTTCGAGTACATGGGGTGTGTTGGGTGCTTTTAATCCCTGCTCCATATAAGGAAAATTGAACTTTACCGTTAAAATATCATGATGGGCGATGCCTTCGTGAATTTGACTGATAAAGGTGGAGTTCATATCCCGGCCTGCGCCGTGGGCAATAATCAGAACCGCTTTATATTTTTTAGGGATTAACCATACAGATGAAATGGCGGCTTTTTTAGTGATGGTTATCGTATGGTGCTCTGTTTTCATATGTTTTTTACAAAAAAAACTTGTCGTATAAAGTAAATAACTAGGGCTAAGCTTCAAGTGTAGTTTGCTGGGCAAATTACGACTTTTTTAATCAAACCCTAGGGTATATGCGGAATTGATAAGGTTTTAAGCGTTAAGAATCAGTGGGCTAATAAGCTATGAAGTCTGAGTCGGCTTTCGTCATCAAACTTTCTGGACTTATTTAACCTCTTGGCCCTAAGGCTAAAATAGCTCTATAGTTTAACGTATTTAGCTATTTCGATAAAATTTAGTTGACGAAAAAAAATAAACCTATAGAATACGCCTTCTTTCGGAGCGGTAGTTCAGTTGGTTAGAATACCGGCCTGTCACGCCGGGGGTCGCGGGTTCGAGTCCCGTCCGCTCCGCCATTATTTTAAAAACTATGTTTTTTATAATAATGGCATTGTGACCCTTCTTTATCGAATATCAACAGATTGTTGATGATTTCGCCAAATTGTTTTAAATGTTTCTGTGAGTAATGGGTCGTTGACACTGATTCGCTCAGAGATTGATTCGTTTGAAACCCATAAGCCCTCATCTATTTCATCGCTATTTAAGCTGAAAGGGCCATTATTTAAACAACGATAAACCTCTATAAATTCCATGCCTAATTGTGGCGTAGGAGACAGTTTAAACAAAAACTGGCAAGTGTCTTTAATATCTATTCCCAATTCCTCTTGTGTTTCTCTTATTGCTGCATCTCTATAAGCTTCTCCCGCATCAACATGCCCTGCAGCAGAAGTGTCCCATAGGCCTTTATTCAAATCTTTTTTCATAGACCTTTTTTGTAAAAACAGTTCATCTTGCTGGTTAAAGACTAAAACATGAACGGCGCGGTGACATAGGCCTTTGGCATGAATTTCATTTCTAGGTAATTCTGCAATAACCTGATCGTTTTTATTAACAACAGAGAGGTATTCAATAGGCATAATTAAGGTCGATTTATAAAGGGCTGTGGTGTAAGGTAACAGTTTTTAGATGCAGTGGGAATAGTCAGCATAATGGCAAGAAGAAGCGAACATAGTCAGGATGAAATAAGGGAGATGGTGTTGCAGGCAGCTGAAACAATCGTTGTAGAAGACGGTTTTGCTGCATTAAAAGTAAGAGCTATCGCAATGGAAATTGGTTATACCGTTGGTAGTATCTATATGGTGTTCGACAATATGGCTGATTTGATCATGCACCTTAAAGGAAGGGTGTTAGATGCGATTGCCGATCAGCTTACTTATAACGTTAGTCGTGACAGTGCAAAAGAAAATATTGAACAGCTTGCTAACGCTTATTTAAACTATGCGAGTCAAAATTTTAATCAATGGAGTATGGTTTTTGAGCATCGACTAGCTGCCAATGAACAGGTGCCTGATTGGTACCAACAAAAAGTCGATCATGTATTTAGTCTGGTTGAAGCACAATTTAAAGCGTTACCAAGCACTCATACGGAAGAGCAAAACTGCATTGCTGCACGGGCACTATGGAGTGGGGTGCATGGGGTATGTATACTTTCATTAACTGGCAAGCTGGATTTGGTGGGTATTAATAATTTAGAAAATACCGTTGGTATATTGGTTGATAATTTTATTAAAGGTTGGCAGCAGAACCTTTGAGACAACAGCTTGTGGATTATTTTTTTGTTTGCAGGCGGGGTGATTATTTATTATCAGCATTCTTAATGCGCTAGAAAGTATGATTTTAACTCATCAACAAGAAGCGGTTTACTGAAATAATAACCTTGTACATAGCGGCATTGATGTTGCTGTAAAAAGCTCAATTGCTGCTCTGTTTCAACACCTTCGGCAATTACTTTAATTTGCATTTTTTCAGCAAGGGTAATAATGGTTTCTACTAATAATGCCGCACTGGTATCGCTGGTGATATCACTAATAAATTCTCTATCAATCTTTATAATATCAACTGGAAAGCGTTTAAGGTGACTTAACGAAGAATAGCCTGTGCCAAAATCATCAAGAGTGACCTGTATGCCCATTGACTGCATTTTTGACAACATATCAGTTGATTGATTACCTTTCTCCATAAAAACAGCCTCTGTTATTTCAACTGAAATATCGGATAAGGAAATATTATGCTCAGCAAAAATCATCTTCCATTCTTCATCACAAGCACCCAGTGAGAATTGTGTGGCGGATTGGTTAATTGATATTTGAATAGGTTTTAATCCAGAATCTTGCCAATCTCGCATATCTTGAGCAATACGTTTAAGGATCCAATTGCTAATCGGTTGAATAAGCCTTGATTCTTCAGCTAATGGAATAAATTCGTAGGGTGAAACAATTCCCAGTTCAGGTTGTTGCCAGCGAATTAATGCCTCAGCTCCGGTGATTTGATTATTACTAATATCTATGACAGGTAAATAAACAATAGAAAATTCATCTTGCTCTATTGCTTTGCGCATATGATTAATGAGTGTTATCCGTCTATCCTCTTCTGCCAGTAACTCAGGGGTAAAGTAATAATAACGGTTACGTCCAGACTCCTTGGCAAAATACATTGCATTATCAGCATTTTTTTGTAGAGTATCCGAATCCTCGCCATCGGTTGGGTAGATAGCAATACCAAAACTGGCTGAAATAGATACCTCGTTCCCATCAATATCAACAGGTTCAGCAAATGCGGTAAATATTTTTTCAGCCACAACTTTCGCGTCTGATTTTTGAGCTAATTCCGGGAGGATAACGGTAAACTCATCCCCCCCTAGTCTAGCGACTGTATCAGAATTACGAATAGACCGGCTTAGTCGCTGGGCGACAGTTTTTAGAACAGTATCACCTGCTTTATGGCCTAAGGTATCGTTTATCCATTTAAAACGGTCTAAGTCCATTAGTAGTAGAGCAAAAGGCTTGCCTGTACGTCTCGCTTGCCTTATGGCTAATGCCATACGGTCCTGAAATAAATTGCGGTTGGGTAAGTCGGTTAAGGCATCATAATTTGCCCGATAACGAAATACGTGCTCAGAACTTTTACATTGACTAATATCGTGAAAAATAGAGACATATTGAATAGTGTGCCCTTGAGAATCCTTAACCGCCGTTATGGATTGCCAAACAGGAAAAATACGGCTATCGGAGTGTTTGTTCCACATTTCACCTTGCCAAGTCCCATTTTCTTCAAGACTGGTCCAGAATTCATGAAAAAACTGTGCATCATGATAACCTGAGGATAGTAGTTGCTTAGGGGTTTTTCCTAATGCTTGATCCTCTGTATAGCCAGTAACTGAAGTGAATGACGCATTGATAGAAATAATATTAGTTTGTGCATCTGTAACAAAAATAGCTTCTGTTGTATTTTCGTATACGGTTGCAGCAAGTGCTAATCTTTCTTCAAGTGTCATGAGTCAATAACTGCTTTAACAGAGGTATGGCAAAGTATAGTAATTGAACCTTGGGGGTAGTGCAATAGTAGACAAGGATTAATGAGTGTGGCAGGATGGAATTGACAAGAAAATGCCTTGTACTTTGTAATGGTACTAGCTAACTGATTATGATGGTATGGAAAGCTAAAATGTTTTTTATTTGATATCAGGTAATAGTAATGAAGCGATCATTAAAAACCCAAATATTGCTAATCATGGCGATTACATTTGTTACGTCATTTATTGTATTAAATATCGTGCAGTATCAGAGCACCAAAAATAGAGTATTAAATGGACTTATTAACGAAGCACGAAATGTTCGTAATATTTTGATGGCAACGCGCCGTGTTTATCATCACCAATTTCTTGATAGCGGTATTCCACTAACCGATAAAAATATTGGTTTTTTACCCGCTCATGCATTGGGAAAAATATCAAAAGACTTTACCAATTGGACTAGCTCAGGGCTTAGCTTTAACAACGTTTCTGACCGTCCTCGTAATCCTGATAATATGGCAGATGAGCTGGAACTGGAAGCAATGGCCTATTTTCGGGTGCATATTGAAGCGAAAGAACGCATTGTTCCTTTTATTGATAAACAGGGACAATCTTATTACCACTTTAGTATGCCAATTTTTGTTGAGACCTATTGTATGCAATGTCATGGTGAAAAGGAAAATGCACCCGCAGCTATTCAGGCGCGCTATGACAGTAGTTACGGTTATCAACTAGGTGACTTGCGGGGATTAATGAGTATTAAATTACCCAGCCATGAAATAGAAGCAACTATGTGGCGGGACTTATTTGAGATAGGGGCAATCTATTTGGCGACATTGCTGTCTTGTTTGTTATCTATTTATCTTTTATTGAGGTCTCGTATTTTTAAGGGATTGGATGAGTTGACCGAAAGTAGTAGTCGAGTTGCTCAGGGTGATTTTAATTTTATCTTACCAGCAACGGGGCAGAACGAGTTTGACAAGGTGTTGTCGGCTTTTAATTTGATGGCGAGTTCTTTACAAAAAAGGGAGACAGAACAGCAGCGATTGAAAAAGCAATTGGAGGTGGTGCTTAATAAACTGGATGCTATTGTTTATGTGGCTGATATAGCATCCCATGAATTGTTATTTGTGAACCAATACGGCATTGATGCAATCGGTGGGGAATTTCACGAGGGTGTTAAGTGTTGGCAATATATACAAAAAGAACAATCAGGATCGTGTGATTTTTGTAACAGTGATCGATTGCTTAATAGTGCGGGAAAACCTAATGAGGTCGTAGTATGGGAATTTCAAAATACGCAGAACCAACGGTGGTACGAATGTCGAGACCAAGCTTTTCAATGGGTTGATGGGCGTATGGCTCGTCTGGAAGTGGCTGTAGATATTACTGAGCGCAAGTTGGTAGATAAAAAACAGCGAGAACAGGCCGCAATCTGGAGTTCTTTAATGAATTCAACCAGTGAAGGGATTTTAGGTTTGGATCGGCAAGGCTTATGCACTTTTTGCAACCCAGCTGGAATGTTAGCTTTAGGGTATCGGCACTTATCTGATTTGCAGGGTCGCAATATGCATCATTTAATACATTATTGCTACGCAGATGGAACGCCTTATCCAGAACATTTATGTCGAATGGGCTTGGTTATGGAAACGAGGCAGGCAGATTTTGTTGATGGCGAAGTTTTGTGGCATGCCGATGGTCATGCTATTCCAGTTGAATATCATGCTACACCTATAACAGAGAGTGGTAATAATGTTGTGGGTGCTATTATTACTTTTGAAGATATCAGTGAACGCCTGAAGACAGATAAAACATTAAAACAGAGAATAAAAGAGCTGGAGCAATTTAACCAGTTAGCCGTGGGTAGAGAACTAAAGATGGTGGAATTAAAACAAGAGATTAACCAGCTTCTAAGGGAACAGGGAGAGCAAGAAAAATACCAGGTAGATGAATGATAAGGTTATTTGATAAAGCGGCTTTCTATTTGAGGGTAATGGCCTTTACAGGTCTTCTTTTTTGCAATTTTTTATTTGCTGGAGAAAAAGTCCAGATAACAAACCAGACTGATAGGACTTATAAAATTGGTGTGCTGGCTTATAAAGGTAAAGAAGCCGCAATAAAAAGCTGGAAAGCACACGAGTTCTATCTTAATCAGCAACTTGCTCCATTAAAATTTAAGATCATTCCGCTTGGTTATAAAGGTAATGAACTGACTCAGGCAGTTATTAATAGACAACTGGATTTTGTGATTACTAATCCTGGACATTATATTGAGTTAGAGCTAGGTGGACATATCTCTCGTTTAGCAACTCGGCGGATGTCCAGTTCAGAAGGTGTTTTGGATCAATTTGGAGGTGTTGCATTTTCTAAGGCCGAAAAGCATGCGATTAATTATTATTCGGATCTGGCAGGCAAAACAATCTTGATTCCATCAACCTCTAGCCTGGGGGGCTGGCAAGTACATCTGCGAGAAGCAGTGGCTGCAGGGGTGGATTTGCGTGTGGATTCACAAATTGTTGAGTTGAAAAGTCATAGAAAAGTTGTTTTAGCCATTTTGGCAGGCGATGCGGATGTGGGTTTTGTACGTTCTGATTTAATTGAAGGTTTGGTGGATGAAGGGCTGCTCAGGTTTGAACAAATTAAAATTATTGATAAAAAGATATCTGCTGATTATCCCTATTTATTAAGCACACGGCTTTATCCTGAATGGCCTATCGCTGTGGTAACAGGTACTTCAGTTGATGTTTCTGTTCAGGTGTTACAGGCTTTATTGGAACTTTCTGTTAATGATGCGGCGGCGAAGGCAGCCAAAATATATGGGTGGACTATTTTCGGTAACTACAGCACCGTTGCTGACTTGTTTCGTGAGACGAGACTGGGACCTTATAAGCCACAACCAATAAGTCTTAGAGTCACGCTCTATCGATATGCTTACGAAATAATAGGCATACTGGTGTTCTTTGTTTTTATGTTTCTGAGTGTTTTACGCACTGCGCATGCTAATAATTACTTAAAAAAGGAAGTGATCGAGCGAAAAAAAATTGAACAGGCACTTAGAAAAAGTGAATATGATTTTAGGCAACTATTTGAAGAGGCTGAGATATCCATTTGGAATGAAGATATGTCTGCTGTTTATGATAGTTTGCAACAACTTCGTGAAAAAGGCATAACAGACCTTCAGGGTTATCTACAGACTCATCCCGGGTTTGTAAAAGAGACGCTTAACAAGGTGAAAGTAGTCCATGTTAATAAAGCTACCTTGAAACTTTTTAATGTAAAAGCTGAGCAAGAACTTTTGTCTAATATTGGTAATAGTTTTGGTGATAAGGCTTTGGCTGTTTTTAGAGAAGAAGTTAATGCCATTTGGAATGGAAAAGCCAGTTTTAAGTCTGAGATAAATTTCCAATCATTCACAGGGCAGTCTATTGATGCAATTATTTCTTTCTCTATTCCTGAAACGAGAGAGGGTTTTAGTCTTATTCCTGTCTGTATTTTGGATATTACTACCGCTAAACAAGCCGAAATTGAATTAATAAAAAGCGAAAGAGGCTTGGCACTGGCACAGCAAATATCACACTTAGGTAGCTGGGAGTTAGATCATACGACTCAGAAGTTAAGCTGGTCAGATGTGGTCTATCACATTTTTGAGATTGATCATGAGCAATTTGATGCAAGCTATCAAACGTTTGTTGACTGTATTCATCCTGAAGATCGAGAGTGGGTTAATCAGGCTTTTATTCAATCGGTTAAAAATCGAACACAGTATGATATTGAATACCGGTTATTAATGCAAGATGAGCGGGTTAAGTATGTCAATGAGCGTTGTGAAACGACATATGATGAGCAAGGTGGCTCACTTAAATCTATGGGGACTATGCTTGATGTTACGGAACGAACATTAATTCATGATGAACTGGAAAAAAGGGTTATGGAGTTAAGTTTAGCCAGAAAAGCTGCACTTAACATGATGCAAGATGTGGAGTCGGCTCGACAAACAGCGGAACACGCCAGTCGAGCGAAATCAGAATTTTTAGCAAATATGAGTCATGAAATTCGCACGCCACTTAATGCGGTTACAGGGATGAGTTACTTACTTAAACAAACACAATTAACGGAAAAACAAGCAGAATATATTGAGACAATTCACTGTTCAATGAGTCATGTAACGAGCATCATTAATGATCTGCTGGATTTTTCTAAAATTGAGGCTGGCAAATTGGAGCTGGAATCAGTCTCCTTTGATTTAGATAAAGTGTTGGATAGTGTGACTGATTTCGTCATGCAGCAAGCTGAAAGCAAAGGTATTGAATTACTATACGATATGCCTTTGGAAATACCTCGTTTGTTGATTGGAGATCCTACTCGTTTAACTCAGGTGCTGATTAATTTAGTCGGTAATGCTATTAAATTTTGTGATCAAGGGGAAGTGATTGTTCGTATTGTGATTGAAAAGATTCAGGCAGAGACCGCAATATTGGCAATTGGTATTACAGATACCGGTATTGGTATGGATGCAACTCAAGTAGGCAGTTTATTTGAAGCATTTAAACAAGCCGATAGCAGTACGACAAGGCGGTATGGTGGAACAGGATTAGGATTGGCTATTAGCAAATATTTGGTTGAAGCAATGCATGGGGAACTTAATGTAAAAAGTACGATTGGTGTCGGCTCTGAGTTTTCTTTTACGGTTCAGTTGGGCTTACAAGCTCAGGATAAATATAAATCATTTACCATTCCTGCTGATTTACGCAAACTAAACGTATTGGTTGTTGATGATAACTATACTTCTAGGGAGGTTTTAGGTGCTATTCTGGAAGAATTAAGTTTTCATTGTGTCAAGGTAAATTCAGGGATGGAAGCTATCAACTTATTGGAACAACCCAACAATGAACAAAAGTTTGATTTGATTCTGCTGGACTGGATGATGCCAGAGATGAATGGAATTGAAACCGCGACGCTGATTACGCATAAATTAAAATTGCCTAACTCTCCACTTATTATTTTAGTGAGTGCTTTTGAGAAAGAGCGGGTTATGGTTCAGGCAAGTGATGCAGGTATACATAGTTATTTGCATAAACCGGTTAATGCCTCAATATTATATGATTGTATTATGCAGACAATGGGTAAACAGTTACCTAAGGCACATTGGCGGAAAGCCATTAATGAGCAAACCAAAACAACTCGAATAAATGGGGAAGGAAGACGTATTTTAGTCGTAGAGGATCAACCTGTTAACCGCCAGATTGCGACAGAAATATTAATTAGAAATGGCTTTGTGGTGGAATCAGTTGAGAATGGCAAACTGGCTGTAGAGTTAATTAAAAAAGACGCATCTGTTTTTGATGCTATTTTAATGGATATACAAATGCCCGTTATGGACGGTCATGAAGCAACACGGTTAATTCGTCAAATAGCAGATAAAGACCAATTGCCTATTATTGCGATGACTGCACATGCATTGGAAGAAGAGCGACAAAAGTGCCGAGTTGTGGGAATGAATGCGCATATTTCTAAGCCGGTCGATGTGGCTCTTATGTTAGCCGAGTTAAGTAAGTGCTTAGGAATATCTACCTTAATTGACTCTCAAGTGATGGATGAATTATCAACCCATTTACCGGATCAAGTGCCTGGAATTGAGCTGAAAGAAGGTTTGCAACGTGTGATGGGTAATCAAAAACTGTATTGTAAGTTGCTAACTGAGTTCCCGACGCAGTACCAGACTGTTTTAACATCTTTATGGCAGGCAATAGAAAACCAGCAGTATGATGCGGCGGCTAAACTGGCTCATATGCTGGCAGGTTCTGCTGGGAATTTATCCATGGTGCCGTTGCGATTAGCCTGTAAATCGTTACAACAATTATTGATTAAGGGAAACAGTGATGCTGAAATGCTAACCTTGGTTGAGCGACGGTTTGCACAGGTTGTTGAGTCGATTGAGGCTTTGGCATTAACAGCGGATGAAATAATTGAATCTGACCCGCCTGAGTTATCGGAGGAAGAAGTTGACTCAGTATTGCAAGAACTAGCAGGTCTCCTAGAAAATAATGACCTCCGGGCTGGCGGAGAATTCGAAAGGCTCAGAAATATGGATAGTGATAAAATTGATTCAGAGGCTTTAAAAGTGATCGGTGAATATATCGCTAGACTAGATTATGCTAAAGCATTAGGAGTGCTGAAAGAATTTTGATACCAATATTATTAACTTCTGCACCCGAGCAAAATAAGCTGCGGGAAGTATGAGTGGCAGGTTATGCCAATAGTGAGCCTACCGGCTCTGGTATGTGTCATAAGTTGATAACATGGGGCTGTATACACAGAATGAATCTCTACCAAGGGCGGTTTGAATAAAAATGAATAATTCTTTAATGACAGATACAGATGTTTGAATCAGTAGAAAAACCCACGGTATTGGTAGTGGACGATGTACCAGATAGTATTGAAATATTGAACCAAATCCTTGCTGAAGAAAATAGGGTATTGTTTGCGTTGAATGGTGAAACAGGAATCGCAATCGCGCGAACTCAAACGCCCGATATTATTTTGCTGGATGTATCAATGCCGGGGATGGATGGTTATCAAGTATGCCGTGAATTAAAAGCTGATCCTGATACCCGTGATATCCCTATTATTTTTGTGACGGGAAAAGATCAGGATGAGGACCAGGAGCTGGGGTTTAAAATTGGCGCGGCTGATTATTTAACCAAACCGGTGCGACCAGCAACCGTTAAAGTCCGTGTAAAAAATCAATTACAAATAAGAAACAGTGAACAACTTATTTTACATCAGGCTTTGTACGATGGGCTGACTAAGCTACCAAACCGCAGTCTTAGTATGGATAGATTGAGATACGCCATTGCCCAGGATGTTCGTAACCAACTTAAAACCGCATTGTTATTTATAGACCTCGATAAGTTTAAAAAAATTAATGATACCTTAGGCCATGATGCAGGAGATCAATTGTTGATTGATACGGCGGTACGGTTTAAACAATGTGTCCGTAAGGTAGACACGGTAGGTAGATTAGGGGGCGATGAGTTTGTTATTATCCTGCCGGGTCTGGAACAAATTGATGATGCGAAAAAAGTGGCTGAAAATATCATACGATTGTTTTCACTACCCCGGATGCTATCAGGTATGGAGGTGGTTACAACTGTCAGTATTGGAATTGCTTTTAGCCCCGATGATAGTGAAGATTACAAACAGCTATTAACGAATGCGGATACTGCTATGTATCAGTCTAAAGAGGCCGGCAGGAATAGTTATCATTTGTTTAATGAGCAGATGAATCATAATGTCAAACGACGCATAACCATGGAATACCATTTGCGACATGCATTACAGAATAATGAATTAACGGTTTATTACCAGCCTCTGATCGATATCGCAACAAGGAAAATCATTGGTGCTGAAGCGTTATTACGCTGGAATAATGTCGAATTAGGCAATGTTCCGCCTGATGAGTTCATCGGTCTGGCAGAACAAAGTAGCATGATTGAAGAAATTGGACTATTTGTTCTTAATCAGGGTTGTAAACAATTTAAAGACTTGTTCGGTGCACAAGGACAGGCGCTTTCTTTGGCTATTAATGTTTCTCCACAGCAATTTCGTCGCGGTGATTTTCCTGGGCTCGTTAAGGGTATTTTAGAGAAAACGGGGTTTGCCTCCACGCAGCTTGAATTGGAAGTTACTGAAGGTTTGTTGCTGGATAATCAGGAAATTATTAAAGAGGTTTTGCAAATATTTCGAGAACAAGGCATTGGTTTATCTATGGATGACTTTGGCACTGGCTATTCATCTCTGAGTTATTTGCGTAAGTTTCCTTTTGATATTATTAAGGTAGACCAGTCTTTCATTAGAGAGATGATGTCCAATCCGAGTGATCAAGCCTTGGTTTCCGCTGCGATAGCAATGGCACATGCGTTGGGGATAAAAGTGATTGCAGAAGGGGTGGAGACAGAAGCTCAGCTGGAGTTTTTAACAACGAAGAAATGTGATATAGCGCAAGGTTATTTATTTAGTCGTCCAGTTCCTTTTGATGAATTTAAAAAGCTACTTTTGTAAAGGTGACGATTGCAGGTGTGAATTTATTCGCACTCGTAGCAATAAGGGAGATGGAAACAAATAATCATCCAATCTTGCTGGTCTTTTTGTCCGCCTTCAGTCGTGTAGCAAAGTTGCGTAGCCTGCTATGCGCCTCTTGCTACACGACTGAAGACAAACAAAAACCCTGCCCAATAATGGACGATTATTCATTTCCAGCTCCCTAAGCTGTTAGTTTGCTATCAGTCTTTGATATTGAGCGTGTTAGGCAGCTGGCAATAAATAACCCACCCAGATTGAGCAGGGACAAAAAGGCCAGCAAGGTGGGTGGATTATTTGTTGCGAGTTGCCTTAAGGAACAAGAATCCAATAATACCCGAGCCTGACTAGTCTTTTGACTCCACAGACGTGTTAGAAAAACAGTTGCGTAGCCTGCTATGCGCCTCTTGCTACACGGCTGAAGACAAACAAAAACCCTGCCCAATAATGGATGATTATTTATTTCCAGCTCCCTAAGTTAATTTTTCTCGACCTTCATGGTAAAAACTCGTCATCATTTGATAAAACAGGGCAGCTACAAAAAACATGTCTATCTCCGTATACATTATCAATACGTCCTATAGGTGGCCAGTATTTATCGTTATGCTGTCGTTCGTCAGGGAAAAAGGCTTGCTGTTTTGAATAAGGGTGGTCCCACTGTTCTTTTAATAACAATTGGTGTGTATGGGGCGCATTGTGTAATACATTATTCTGAGTATCTGCTTTTCCGGTTTCTATATCGCTGATTTCTTGACGGATTGAGATTAAAGCATCACAAAACCGATCAATTTCAGTTTTATTCTCACTTTCTGTCGGTTCAATCATTAAGGTATCGGCAACTGGGAAAGACATGGTCGGTGCATGAAAGCCATAATCAATAAGGCGTTTGGCAATGTCGTCGACGCTAATACCGCAGGATTTCTTAAAAGCTCGGCAATCGATAATGCATTCGTGTGCCACTCGGTTGTTTTTACCGGTAAATAAAACAGCATAATGAGGCGCAAGTCTTTGGGCGATGTAGTTAGCATTTAAAATCGCATGTAAAGTGGCTTGTTTTAAGCCAGATGCGCCCATCATGGCAATATAAGCCCAGGAAATAGTCAATATACTTGCTGAGCCCCAAGGAGCGGCAGATATAGTCCCAATCGTGCCATGTTTTGAGCTGTTTGGGTTAACGCCTTCAATAACAGGATGGTCTGGCAGGTAAGGTGCTAAATGCTGTTTGACTCCCACAGGCCCAACCCCCGGCCCACCACCACCATGAGGGATGGCAAATGTTTTGTGTAAATTAAGATGAGCGACATCTGCACCAATTTTTCCAGGTCGAGACAGGCCGACTAAGGCATTGAAATTAGCGCCATCCAAATAAACCTGACCGCCATACTGATGAATGATGTCACATATTTCACAGAATGCCTCTTCATAAACACCATGAGTCGAAGGATAAGTAATCATTAGCGCACCTAAGGAGTCGCCATATTCGGCGACTTTAGTCTTTAAATCATCGACACTGATGTTTCCGTCCTCATCACAAGCCAGAACAATCACTTTAAAACCAGCCATTACAGCGCTGGCAGGATTAGTGCCGTGGGCAGATGATGGAATTAAACATATATTTCTGTGTGCTTCATTACGCACAGCATGATATTTGGCAATTAATAATAAGCCCGTGTATTCACCTTGAGAACCGGCATTAGGCTGAAAGGAAAACGCATCAAATCCGGTTAAGTCGCATAGCATATCCTCCAGTTCATCAAACATTTGTTGATAGCCCAGTGTTTGATATAAAGGGACAAAAGGGTGCATGTTAGAAAATTCATGATAAGAGAGTGCCTGCATTTCTGTTGCCGCATTGAGCTTCATGGTACAAGAACCCAGTGGAATCATGCTGCGATCCAGCGCAATATCTTTTCTGGCTAAGCGGCGCATATAGCGCATCATTTCAGTTTCAGAATGATACTTTTCAAAGACAGGGTGTTGCAGAACCTTATCTGTGCGTAACAGCTTATCAGGGATGCATTCCTCAATTGTTTTATCCAGAAGAGTAATATCTGGAATATCAATGGTGGAGGGAGCCAGTAGCCGCCATATTTTTCGTAATGTCTGACGAGTCGTTGTTTCATCTAATGAAATGCCAATCGTATCTGCATTGATTAGCCGAAAATTAATTTCTTCCTCTTGTGCTTGATTGGACAGCCGTTTTGCACGGCTGGGAGTGTCAATAATAAAAGTATCAAAATAATGTTTAGAGGGGATTGTGTAGCCCAGTTGTTTTAATCCTGCTACTAATATTTGAGTGTAACGGTGAACTCGACTGGCGATTAAATATAAGCCTTTAGGCCCGTGATAAATGGCATAAAAACCTGCAATAACCGCTAACAACACTTGTGATGTACAGATATTGCTGGTTGCCTTGTCTCGTCGAATATGTTGTTCGCGAGTCTGTAGCGCCATGCGATAGGCAAGCTGGCCCTGATTATCTTTAGATACACCAATAATACGGCCTGGAATAGAGCGCTTGTAGGCATCTCTGGTTGCAAAAAACGCAGCATGAGGGCCGCCATATCCCATGGGTACGCCAAAACGCTGAGAACTGCCTACAACGATATCGACATTAAACTCAGCGGGAGGCTTTAATAAAATTAGACTGAGCAAATCAGCGGCTACAGTAACTAAGGCTTGATTATTATGTGCTGTAGCAACGACTGATGATAGATCTTGAATATCGCCTGTAGAACCGGGATATTGAACTAAGATAGAAAAAAATGCTTTGTTTTCTATATCGTGATATGGATCAGCGATAAGGGTATCAAAGCCAAGTGAACGAGCACGGGTTTGTATCACCGCAATAGTTTGAGGATGGCAGTTTTGATCAATAAAAACGGTGTTTGATTCGCTTTTAGACAGCCGTCGAGACATGGCTATTGCTTCTGCCGCAGCCGTTGCTTCATCAAGTAAGGAGGCGTTAGCCAACTCCATCCCCGTTAAATCAATGACCATTTGCTGAAAATTTAACAAGGCTTCCAATCGACCCTGGCTAACTTCGGCTTGATAGGGTGTATAGGCAGTGTACCAGCCGGGGTTTTCCAAAACATTACGTTTGATGACTGCCGGCATAAGGGTGTCGTAATAGCCCATCCCAATCATTGAGGTATAAACTTTATTTCGGCTACGGATTTTTCTTAGATGTTTGATGACTGCATTTTCACTGATGGTTTCAGTCAGTTTTAATGGCTCGTCACTCAGAATGTTTTCTGGAATTGCTTGTGCAATTAAATCATCCAGGTTGTTTAAACCCAGTTCAGTAAGCATTTCTGAAGTCTGTTGTTGATTTGCTCCAATATGGCGGCGAATAAAATTGCCTCGCATTTCCAGTTGGCTTAACGGTAAGTTGCTTGAAGACATAACTAAGACCTCTGGTAACGGTGGGGGATGAAAGGTAATGGGCTAGTGTGAGCTGTCAGGGTACGGTTTCTTACCTTGGCATATACTATTTGATCACTATAGGTACTATCAATTAAAGCTAGAGCGATGGGCTTTTCTAAACAAGGAGAAAAGCTACCACTGGTAACAAAGCCAATATTATTGCCTTGACTGTCGAATAACTCGGTGTTCTGTCTAATCGGTATTTTTCCTTCAACCACCAAGCCAACCCGTTTTCTAGGCGGAGCTGATTTTAAGTGTGACTGAATAATGTTAGCACCTGAAAATTCAGCAGCTTGTTTTCTAAAAGTCCATTTTAATCCAGCCTCTACAGGAGAAATGCTTTCAGATATTTCATGGCCATATAAGCTTAAGCCTGCTTCAAGACGTAAGGTATCCCTGGCACCTAGCCCAATGGGGGATACTTGACCAAATGCTAATAATTTTTCCGCTAAAACTTCGGCATATTGATTGGCTATGGATATTTCAAAACCATCTTCTCCAGTGTAACCACATCGACTGATAAAACAGGGCATCCCGTCAATTTCAGTTTCGCAGCCTTGCATAAAGGATAGCTTAGAGGTTTGCTGATTGAGTTGTTCCATAACATCTGCGGCAGCTGGGCCCTGTAGTGCAAGTAATGCCTGGTTTTGCAGAGGTGTGAATTCACAGCTATCAGGCAGGTGTTGTTTGAAGTGTAAAAAGTCCTTCTCTTTACAGGCTGCATTGACAATAACAAGGAAGCCAGATGACTGACGAAACAGAATAATGTCATCAATAATCCCGCCATCATTATTTGTTAAAAGCGCATACTTTAGTTGACCTGCTTGCAAATCAACGATGTTGCTGGGAGTGAGTTTTTCAAAGTATTGAGCAGCAGATGCTCCGCTAATAAAGCATTGGCCCATATGTGAAATATCAAATAACCCTGCTTGACTGCGACAGCGTAAATGCTCCTGAATAATGCCTGGCCCGTAGCTTACGGGCATTTCATAACCCGCAAAAGGAACCATTTTGGCATGAAGTTTAAGATGTAGATTATGAAGTGCTGTTTTTTTTAGTTTTGACATTGTATTAAGCGTGTAATTCTAATGGCAAATAAAAGTATAGTAACTTATTGGGAATAAGGTATAGCGGGGTGCGAAAAGATGCTGATTATTCAAGCGCCCCTGAAAATGTGTGGTTTTTAGTGGAAATTAATAATACGCTATATTTTGGGATATCATGGATTCATGATGTGGCGTAATAAATAAAATATTTTATTGAGACTAATAGGCCGCTATCAATCCATTGCAGTCATAGGATAAATTATTTTTATACAGAATAACAAGGAGCTCACCCGTGTTAGGTGAGAATTATCTTAAAATGTTGGGTTACGTTATCTCGCTTTGCTCAACAATATAACCCAGCCTACGCGCTTTACCGATTCAACTTTTTAATGATGAAAGTTATCAAAGAGTCCATTCAATTTTTTTTTGTCTTTTGAACAACACTCACAAAAGTGAAATTCGACACACATTCCTTCAATATTATATCGGCAGTCAAATTTAATGCAGTCGTCAAACTTTGACAGATAGGGTCCATTACATATATTTTCATTCCATTGCTTTGCATTAATAACAATAGGGTCTCCTTGATAAATCCGAGTACAACCATCACAACCAAAAGTAGCCATAATACCTTTTTAACTCCTGAATATAACATTCATCAATATTTGTTTTATCTATATTATTAACAGTGAAGTCATCGAGAATAATTTCTCTATCACCTACTTGATCTAGTTATCATACTCTCTAACTCTTGTTCTATGCCAATACTATATTACGACTAAAAACCAGTAACTCTAAACGGGATAACATGTATATGCTGCAAGATAGAGGTATCTGAATAATGTTCAGTAGCTCACTTGTAAACTAAAATCAATTTTTTAAAATCCTTTGAATGCCCGCTTATGGCTGGCAAGCGACCATCTAGTTTTAC
>Ga0209707_1000780_pt1 | contig 18813 bp, 15 predicted proteins | sample EN4Hudsemesocosm_FD_184630 | JGI IMG/M metagenome (GOLD analysis project Ga0209707, IMG submission 184630) | Methane-oxidizing microbial communities from mesocosms in the Hudson Canyon - EN4B Hudson Canyon (SPAdes) (version 2) | ecosystem: Environmental > Aquatic > Marine > Cold seeps | place... | reverse complement strand
CCCCGAGAACAGTATTAATTTTGCATGGTATTTGTTAATATGATAAACATTCGACTTCTGGTTATCTGTATGAGTAGTGGTGTGAATGGTTTTAAAATTTCCAATTTATTTAGTATTTAAATAGATGGTGCAATTATAAAAATAATTGGACTTGATTAGACGGTTGCTTAAGTCAGAGGTTTTATTTTAAATGAAACTTGGGTGAATTCAAAATAAGAGGTGCGTAATGAAAAAAATATTAATTTATTTTGGCATTTGTTTGTTAGTTGCATGTGCAACAATATCCAATGATCCAAATATTAGCTTTATAAACAATGAAACCATATCTAACCCACCAGCATATGGAGGTTTATTATATGGAACTGAGATTGTACATGTATCTGGAGGGAAAACCTTTACATGGGGCTTTGAGTGTGATAATGGTGATTGTGCTTATGGACAATTCGTTGGTGGTGAATACTGGGTTGCTCCGGTTAATGCGGGTGGAGCAGTATCAATACTTTCAGTAACGCCTGAGGGTGAAGATAATGGACTGGAAATAAATCCTTTGGCAGGAAATAAGCAAGGTTTACTTTCGTGTCAGGTTGGGTCCTATGATGTGTCGAAAAATCTAATGACTCAACTGCCTTTTCAAGTTCGCACTAATGCATCATTGATCAAAGCAGATAAAAGAGAAGATAACTGTGGTGCACGGGCTATAAGTGGCTGCTGTATTGATAGTTATGATGTGTTAACAGTGCTGGAATCAATTCCAATAAATGGTGGGGCTGATCAATTTAGACCGGGATTTGCAGGAACAAATAAAAAGCTATATTCGGTTAATGATTTTGATTGGACTCTTTTACCTGAGCATACTGAAGTAAATGAAACGGGCAGGCAATCCGCTTTTTTTGATATTGAAAATAGATGGAAAACACCATTTTATGATCACCTTTCAAGTGAATTAGGTGTATATAGTCGTGCTTTTGTTCCCCAGGCTGTTTTGCCAACATTTGGATCTAAAATAGCATCTAGTTATTTGAATGATTTGATTAGTGTTTTTGGTGATAATGTATTTGATGAAAAAGAATATGCGTCATATGCATTAGTTCAAAGAGGTATAGATCTCTATAGTTCATGGAAAGTTGGTGTAGACTGGCCGTCAGCCGGAGGCTCTAGGGTTGGTCGTAAACCTGCAATGGCTTTTTTAGCGGCACTAGTGTTAGATGATAAGGTTAAACGTGATGTTGCAAATATGGCTAGCAATAATGGTAATGAAACACAAGAAGATGGCCAAATAAGAATTGTAGAGAAAAGTTTAGGCGGTGCAGGCGTTGCAGTGTGGGGAGATGTCTGTACGGAAAAGGTATATTGGAGTCAGCTATTTTTTGAACAAAAATATGTTGGTGCATCAAACATAAAAATGGGAAGCGGAGATAATAAAAAGAGGTGTAGGGACCCTTATGGTTGGATAGATGGGCCGGCTGGAGAGCCAGGAATGGGGTATTTTAATAATGGCACTTTATTTGCATTTTCAGTTGCTCAAAAGTTAATGCCTGAATTAGGTATTGCTAATAATGACCCTGAGCTACAAGCATTTACAAGTAGAGTGATGTCTGAGGGAGTGCATACTTACCCTGATAAATGTGCTCCACCTGATGAAAATGAATCTGAGTTATGTCGACCTTATAAAGCAGGCGCGCCAGGTTGCCAATACTATGGAGTTACATGGGGACCAGATAGTGAAAATAGTGGTCAGTGTATTTTAAATGGGACAGCTGGTGTAGAGCAGAATGGCCGATTTCCACATTTGCATGGCAGGAAAGTGGAGCGGTTTACATATAAGCCATTGATAGTTAGTAAATTAGAAGACTTGGAAGTTGTGAAGAGGTCGCTGGAATTAGTGACTGAAGAGACCAGCAATAACGGCGAGTTAGACGGTAGTGTTGAGGTCATGGTTACTGCAGTAGAAAATACTATAATTGAACACATATCAGGAACTAAACTTTTTACATGGGAGTTTAACTGTGGAGGAGAGGAGTGCATAACAGGGCAGTTTATCAATGGGGAGTACTGGGTTGCACCACAAATTGCTGATAGTTCGGTTGTGTTAGTAAACGTGTCACCTAAAGGGGAAGAAAATGGATTGGAAGCAAACCCTACTTTAACAACAAAACAAGGGCTGTTATCTTGTGAAATAAAATCATATAGTCCTGCTTTAAATATAATGAACCAACTCCCTTTTAGTGCACAGCCTAATACCTCATTAATTAAAGCTGATTTGCGCGAGGAAGGTTGCCGACTTAAAGATGCTAATGGAAATCCGTGTTGTATTGATTCGTATGATGTAGTTACTGTCCTAGATTTTATTCCTGAAGATAATGGAGCATCAATTTTTCGTCCTGGTTTTTCTGGCGATGCAAAAAAATATTATTCCGTGAAGGATTTTGATTGGGCTAAAATTCCAAAAGATACAAATATATCTAATAGTAAAAATTTAAAAAATTATTCAGATACAGTAACGTCATGGACCACCCCCTTTTTCGACCATATGATGACAGTAATTGGAGATAAAGGAAGAGCCTTTTCACCTGTAGCTGTTTTACCTGATTATGGTGCAACACATGCGGCAAATTATCTAGATTCGTTACTAGGAGTTTTTACAAATGATTCTTTTGATGTGAAATCTGAGGCTGTTTATGCAATAACACAAAGAGGAATAGATCTATTTGCATCGTGGGAAGAAGGTATTAGATGGCCTGATGGAGCTGGGCAACAAATGGGAAGAAAACCCCCTATGGCTTTTTTTGCTGCTTTAGTGAATGATGAGCACGTGAAGTCTAGCGTAAAAAATATGGCTTACAATAATAGTCGTGATACACAAGAAGATGGTCAAATTAATTTTACACCTAAAGAGTATGGGGGGGGGGCGGTTCCAGTTTGGGGAAGTACAGGAAGTGCATGTAATGAAAACAATTATTGGCAGCAATTGCTAGCAGCGCAAAATTATGCTGGTGGCTCTGGTGAGCAATGGGGGGCTGGCGATAATAGAAGGGGCTGTGGAGATCCATATGGTTGGATTGACGGGCCGGCAGGGTATCCTGGGTCATTTTATATGGCATGTTGTTCAACGGGGGGCTTTACAGCATTTGTACTTGCTCAAAAGATTATGCCTGCTTTAGGAGAAGCAAATAATGATCCTATATTAATAGAGTATGTGCGTAGGGTAAGAAATGAGGGTGTTCGCACTCTACCTGATGTTTGTGCACCGCCAGACCCAAGAGAGTTAAGAACCTGTGCTGCATATAAAGCAGGAGCACCAGGCTGTGAGTATTATAAAGTTACATGGGGTCCTGATCCTAAAAAACCAGGGCAATGTATTGTAAATGCTACTGGACAGAATGGACGTTTTCCTCATTTAAATAATATAAAAATGGAAAAAATATACAATGAACCATTAATTTCTCAAGAATTATGGAGTAAATATATTTTTTAAGGTGATAAGTGAAAAAAGTGAGTGGCTGCAAATGCCACTCACTTTTGTGGATGGGTTAAATATAAATTTATATTACTGGGTTAAAAATGTATAGCTTGAATTATGACATAGTACTTGCTACAAGAAATCGGGCTGATGTGTTAACTATATCAGTGCCCTTAATGCTTCAGTCGAGCCGGCTAGCTAAGAGGCTAATCATTATTGATTCTAGTGATGATCATGAGTTGGTGAAAAGAGTAATAAGTAAAATTCGGATCCCAGAGCATGTTAATTTACGATTGATTTCATCAGAGAAGGGGTTGACTTATCAACGAAATATTGGATTGAAATATGTTGAAGCTGAAATAGTTATATTTCCAGATGATGATTCATTATGGTTCCCTAATACGGCGGACGAAATAATGAAGGTGTATGAAGCTGATGTAGATAATGACATTGGTGCTGTCTGTGCTATTCCATGGAGTACTCCCCCTGTGAATTTATATAATGATAAGAATAGTTTGATTAAAACAGGGGATCCAACACGAATTGAGCTACGAGTGGAACAAAAAAAGGATAGATTGAGTAGACAACTTTTTACTGATCCATATTTGTTGTTAGGTAAACAGTTATTAAATGAAAAAATGGTGCCTGACTGGCTTGAACTTGCGAATGCGGTTCCTGTTGAATATATGACTGGCTTTAGGATGTCATTTAGGACTGAAGAAATAAAAAAGTATGGTTTTGATGAAACATTAAGGAATTATGCTATTGGAGAGGATATTGATGCATCATTTAGTATACTTAAAGAAAAATTAATTGTTGGAGCGCATAGAGCTAAAGTTTTCCACTATAAAGCGCCAGAGAAACGAGCGGCAGGTAAGGTATTAGGGTATACGCAAATTTTAAATAGAGCCTATATAGTTTGTAAGCATACAGAAAATGGGGATCCGATAAGGTCTAAGCTATATTTCTATAGTAGTATTAGGGCATTGCTTTATTTAATACGAGGAGTATCAAAATATCAGTTGGAGCGTTTTTCTGGTGCTTTTAGAGCAATAAAATATATCAGAAGTTTTATTGAAGCCGATAAAAAAGACCTCGCTAATAAATATAACACAGCCTCATTTAAGTGAATGCATGCATGCATGTGTTAAAGCTAGTCAGGGGTATATGAACTTGGTTGTATAAGGTGGATAATAGCCATATTAGAAAAGTAGTTACCTCTTCTCTTCACAATTCTTTATATTGAATATGTCGAAACTTACAATAAAAATAAAACTGTTGATCTATTCGATTTTTATCCCAACGGCAACAGCATTTCAAGTCGGGTCTCTTTGGTTGTCACCATATAGAATGATTTTGATATTAACCTTTATACCTTCTTTTACTGCTGTGGTAGGCGGTAGATGTTTAGGGAAAAATAAAGCTGATTTTTACTTGATCCTATATGCAGTGTGGAGCGTGCTATCATTAGGTGTTAATAATGATATTTCTATTGCAATTGAATCGGGGGGGGTGCTAGTTCTAGAAACATTAGGGGCGTATTGTTTAGTACGGTATACATTGCAATCATTGGGTGCAATAGAGGCAACTTTTAAATTACTTATTAAGTGCATAATTTTAATGTTATTAGTTACTATTCCTGAAATGTTATTTGGGTTTAATTGGGCATTAAATTTAATTTATTTAATTAAAGGAGCGGGGCGTTTTGTAAATACAGGAGAGCGCTTGGGGCTTACAAGGGCCTATGGTACATTTGATCATGCCATTATTAATGGTGTAGTTAGTGCGTCATTATATGGTGTTGCTTGGTTTTATGTACTAAAAAGGAAAGGTAAAACGGCTGTATTAATTGCTTTAGCTGCAATAACCTCTATGTCATCGGGTGCGGTTGCTTCCTTGATGACCCAAACAATGGTTATAGTATGGGAAAATAAAACAAGAAATATAAAAAAACGTTGGTTAAAATTAGCTTATTTAATTTTATTAGCCTATTTTTTAATTGACTTAGTATCTAACCGCTCTGGATTAAAAGTTATTATTTCTTATTTAACATTTAGTCCAGCAACGGCTTATTGGCGGCTGGTGATATGGGATAACGGTATTGATAATGCCATTGCAAATCCTTTTTTTGGTATTGGTTTAAATGACTGGGTGAGGCCGAGCTGGATGAGCAGTGGAAGTATGGATAATTTCTGGTTAGTTACCATGGTTAAATATGGATTTGTTGGATTCGGTTTTTTAGTTACATGTATTTATATTATTGCTAGCGGATTAATGAATATTAAAACAGCAGATATTCGTATTAATCGAATGCGTAGAGCTTGGTTGACTGGACTATTAGGTCTAATTATATCTGCATGTACAGTTCACTACTGGAATCAAGCTTATATTTATTTTATGTTTTATTTAGGGTTGGGGGCGGCTCTTTTAAATGTTGCTAAGCAGGACGGGTAAATAATAAGAGGAATAAATGAAAGACTTAGTAATTATAATAGTTAATTGGAATACACAGGAAATGACGATAGAGTGCTTGCAATCTATTTATGCTAATGGTGTGAAAAATAGTTGGAGTATTGTTGTTGTTGATAATAATTCGCAGGATAAGAGTGTTGAGCTTATAAAAAAAAAATTTCCTCAGGTTGTTTTATTTGAAAACACTGATAATGTGGGATTTGCGGCTGCAAATAACCAAGTATTGCGAAAAGTGGATGCTAAAAATTATTTGTTACTAAATTCAGATACCTTAGTTTTAGGTGATGTTATTAAAAAATCAATAGCATTTATAAACAGTGAACCTACTATTGGGGGCGTGGGGTGTCGCGTACTAAACAAAGATAAAACAGTGCAATTAACCTGCTCTCGGTTTCCTACAATTATTAATTTATTATTACAATTATTTGCTTTAGATAAGTTTAAAAAACCTAGTTTTTTATGCCGCTATCAATACAGAAGTTGGCGGAGAGACTCGGAGCGAGATGTAGAGGTTATCTCGGGATGTTATCTTATGCTAAAAAGAGAGGTTGTAGAGCAAGTGGGGCTATTAGATGAGAATTTCTTTTTTTTTGGTGAGGAAACTGACTGGTGTAAGCGAATTAAAAAGGCGGGCTGGCGTTTAGTTTTTAGCCCAGTTGGGGAAATTATACATTTTGGTGGAGGGTCAGTGAAAAAACTTAAATATAAAAGAGACTTATTGCTATCCAATGCTATTGTCAATTTGCATAAAAAACATTATGGCTTTATAAGTGCTGCTGTCGTGGCCATAATTATTTTTCTTTTTACATTGACTCGTGGGTTTGGTTGGGGCTTAATTTATCTTTTTTCACATAAAAAAGACGCGAAGGAAAGATCCTTGCATTTTATAAAATCATTACCTCTTTTACATACTATATGGAAACGGAATCTTAAATTCAAATGAGGAGTATAGAGAAAAAATATAAGCTTTTACTGATAGCTCCTACAATTGATCCCAATGATGTTGGTGAGGCCTATGTGGGTTTTAAATGGGTAGAGGGCTTAAATAAAGAATTTGATTTAACAGTTTTAACACTTTGTAAAAAAGGGCATGAAAGTATAGAGAGAAAACTACCTGGTGCAAAAGTTATTTCATGGAATGAAACGTGTTTTTTTTGGCGTTTTGAGAGGTTTAATAGTATGTTTAAGCCGTGGTATATTTATTTTTATTTTAAGTGCAGGTGGTGGATTAAAAATAAAATTAAAAAGGATGGATTGATATTTGATTTAGCTTTTCAAATTACACCTATGGCAATGCGCTACCCTACGCCCGTATGGAAGTTAGGTATTCCTTATGTTTTGGGCCCTTTAGGTGGTGGACTATCAAATATGCCTGGATTTGCTAATGAAATAAAAAAAGTACCTTGGTATATTAAATTAAGAAATATTGATGAACTAAGGCTTCAATTTGACCCCCTACTTAGAAGAAACTTTAAAGATGCCGAGATGATTATAGGTAGTGCCCCTCATGTAATTGATAAAATAAGTCATTTTATAAACATAAAGAAAGGGCTGGTAGTAAATGAGCTTGGGATCGATAACATTTTTAAAATAAATAGAACTTATGAGGGAAGAATTAAATTACTTTTTGTTGGTCGAATTATTAGGATAAAGGGTGTTCGAGATTTAGTTCGCTCAATGGGCTTACTTCAGGGAAAAAATAAAATAGAGCTTGATGTTGTTGGGGAGGGTGATGATTTATCAGCTTGTAAACAAGAAGTAAAAAGGTTGGGCATCGAAAATAAAGTGAAATTTCATGGGAAATTGCCAAGAGAAAAAGTGAACTATTTTTACGAAAGAGCGAATTTATTTGTTTTTCCAAGTATTCGAGAGCCGACTGGGGGGGTTATTGTAGAAGCTATGAGTTATGGTTTACCTCAAATAGTGGCTGACTACGGTGGCCCTGCAAGTATAGTTACTTCAGAAACAGGCTGTAAAGTAAAGCCTGTCGATTTTAATAGTTACCCCTTGGCTATTTCAAAGGCAATAGAGACTCTAGTATTAAATCCAGAATTGTGTAAAAAAATGAGTAGGGCTTCCTATAAAAAAATTGAGAGTGATTATTTGTGGAAAAATAAAATAAACAAAATTAGTTTATTATTTAAATCACTTATTGATAATAAATAGTCGAAGGAATCTTATAGTTTGAGTATGACAAAAAACAAAATACTAGTATCCAGCTTATGGGCAGTGCTTGAAAAATGGAGTAGTAGGATATTTAGTCTAGTAACATTTATCATTTTAGCTAGGCTGTTAGAGGCAGATGATTTTGGTGTTATTGCAATAACACGATTACTTTTAGATTATTTGGAATTATTTGTAGCACAAGGATTTGGTTATGCAATTATACAAAAAAAAGGACTAAACTCAGAAGATATAAATTCAGTTTTTTGGTTTTGCTTGATTGTCGCCTCTTTGCTTGCATGGGGAATATTTGTTTATTCGGAAATAATAGCCGTATTGGTTGGTTATCCCGAAATAGCTGACCTCATTAAATGGATGTCTGTTGGCTTAGTTATTTCGGCACTAACAAGAATACAAGTGGCCCTCCTGACTCGGGACATGAAATTTAAAGAACTAATGTTAAGAGGAATGGTTATAACATTTGGAGGAGGGGTGATTGGAATTACCTTGGCTTTAAATGGTTACGGGGTTTGGAGTTTAGTGGCTCAGCAAATAGGCGGCGCTACATTAGGCGTTATTGTTCTATGGTACTCATCAAGGTGGCGTCCGAAAATATATTTTTCATTTATCGCGTTAAAAAGAATTTATGGTTATAGCATAAAAATATTTCTTAACCAGCAAGTAAAATTTATCAGTCAAAGACTTGATGAAGCTTTAATTGTAAGTTTATTAGGTGTTAATCAGTTAGGTTACTATAGTATAGCTAAAAAATTGTTTTTTTTAATAAATGACCTTATTCTGTCTGTTATATCTAAGATAGCCTTTTCAGTGATGGCTCAACGGCAAAATGATAAAGTCTACCTAAAAAGAGGGCTTATTAAATATACCAAAATTATAACAATACTTATTATCCCCATTTTTTTAAGTGCATCTTTGTTGGCCCCTGAGCTTATTACCTTAGCTTTTGGTGATAAATGGTTGCCTGCATCGGGTGCATTCTCAGTATTAATATTATCGGGTGTATTTTTAATTACACCTAATTTAATCCATAACCTTTACAATGCTATGAACTATCCAGAGTTGACACTAAAGCTAAATTTTTTTAGGGCAATACTGAGTGTGGTTTTTTTACCGTATGGAGCTCAGTGGGGTGTGATTGGTGTTTCATTAGCAATTGTTTTTAATCATTTTATAGGTAGTTTAATAGACTGCGTCTTCTTAAAGCGATTGTTGTCAGTCGACACCGTGCACTATTACAATATTATTGTTAGGGCTATTATTTTATTTATACCGGCTGGTATTTGTGCTTATGTGTCTATTTCTTGGTTAAGAGGTTTGTTTGTTGAAAATTATTACGTAGTGGGTCTGGTTAGCACGCTGGTTATTGTATTTTATGCAATAACTATTTGGTTTTTACAAAACAAATTATGTCAGAATTTTCTGGTAACACTGAACATAAAAAAAGAGACTGTTAAACATGACATTAATTAATTTTTTTAAGGTGATTATCTATGCTTAGTGTAGTGGCGGCTGTTAATAATGAAACTATATTTAATGAGAATTTAGGTAAATCTCAATTGTTAAAGAACTCAGAGCTTGCTTTATATAAGCAATATGATTATCGATCAGCAGCATTAGCTTATAATGATGGTTTAAAAAAGTGCTTGTCTGATATAGTTATATTTGCACACCAGGATGTTTATTTTCCAAAAGACTGGGAAAGGCAACTGATGGATAATGTTCGATATTTGGAGCAGGAAGACCCTAATTGGGCTGTACTTGGGCTTTATGGTATTAAGGGAAATGGAATGCATGTTGGGCAAGTGTGGAGTTCTGGATTAAATAAGTTACTAGGTGCTACACTTGAGCGGCCAGAAAAAGTTGTCTCAATTGATGAGTTGGTTATAATTCTGAATGTTAAATCGGGGATAAGGTTTGATGATAATATGCCTGGGTTTCATCTTTATGGAACTGATATAGTACAAATGGCATTGGCGGTAGGAAAAACGTGTTATGTGATTAATGCTCCCGTAATTCATAATTCTAAGTCAGTATTATTTTTAGATAAAAATTATTACAGAGCATATTTCTTTTTACAAAGAAAATGGCGATTAATACTTCCTATTCAAAATTGTATTCTTACCATAGATAATGGTAGCCTTGCCTTTTGGGAAAGAAGGATTAAAGATTTTATTAAGTCTATATTTTCTAGGCTTAAAAGGAGAAGTGATTTTGTTACTAAATCTGCTGTACGAAAGGCTTGTGACTTGGGTTTTGAATAGTTTTTTGCTGAATTGTTAAGTTTGGATGGAATATGTCATATTATATAAAATCATTAATTAAGATTTCTATTGGTTGTATGCCTGGATTTTATGAGGATGAATTTGAGGTGTTAATTGATGATAATACTAAGGTTGCATATATAGGGTTAAGTAAATGCGCAAATAGTGCTATAAAAAATTGTATTTTAGCAATATATAGTGATGATAAATTATATGGCGGGCTCTCTGTGCACCATATAGATATAAAAAAAATAAATAAGAACTTAGAAATCTTTAATACAAGAAGTGTTACAAAGATGGTAAAAAAGCTTGATGGGTATGCTACTTTCACAATATGCCGGAACCCTTACGAGCGATTGATTTCTTGTTGGGTTGACCATATTAACTCTAAAAACATTATGTTTTGCCGGAGCCCTATTATACGAAAGTTAATGGGGTTTGATTCTAAAAATATTAGTCTATCAGATTTTGTTAAGGCAGTGGGAAGGGTGCCTGACTCATATTCTGATCGGCATTTTAGGTCACAAACTTCATCAACATTTACGTTATCAGGAAAACCTATAGCTGATGTAGTATTGCATATGGAAGGTATGTCTGATATGTGGAATAACACGGAGCTATTATCCCCGTACCCATCACCAAAAAAAGTTAATGTAAATAAATATGATGGTGAAATACTATTAACCGATGAGTTAAAAGAAATTATTTATTCACGATATGAAAATGACTTTATCAACTTTGGTTATCATAAATAATTTATTTTATATTCTATAGCTTATTTATAGTTTTGGATATTTTTAAAAACTGATCATTTGCTTTATTTAGAACCTTAGGTAGGTTGATTTGTAATGAGGCCTTTGTTTTTTCTGATGTTGTCCAGCAATTCCATAGATGTTCAACCGTATCATTGGTATTTAATTCTCTAGGGTCTATCACTTGATTGCCTTGTTGGCAGGTTTTAAAGACTCTAAGTGTTTTTAAGCTGTAAGCAATTGCGGTAGTTGGGACACCTGTAGAAAGGGCGGCAATGGTTGAATGCATTCTGGTGCCGCAAAACCAGTCCATTTGACTTATTATCCATTTTATTTCGCATTGATTATAATTTTTTTCTACGATAATAACCCGCTTTTCATCGGCAGGGCTTAGGTTTAGGTCTATAATTGTTTTTTTGCTGGCGGCTATATCTGATTCATAGTGTGAGTCATCAACTAATACGTGAGGAATTAGGCAGATGTTAGCGTTGCTGTGGGATAATAATTGTGTAATTAGTTTTTTTATGACTTGGTCATAGTCTGCTTTAAAACTGTATTGTTTTTTGGAGTTTTCAATATTGTTGTATATTAGCCCGCTTATGTTAATACCTATTGTAGGGTGTTGGCCTTTAAGAAAAGAGTTAAGATTTTGTGGGATGTTTTTTGGCGCGTAGCTCTCGAGTATAAAAGCAACATCAACGCCTTCAAAATGTTTTGATGGGTCAAAATCATCACCGAGAAGTTGTTTTAGTTCTTCAAAAGACCCGTGATCTCTTGCCCATGCGGAATGGGCCCTTTTAACAATTTCAGATGCTTTTTTCTTGCATGTGTTTGAATTGTAAGGCCCGTAAGTTTGAGGGAGTAAAATGAGTGGGATTTTATTCTCTATAGCAATAAGTTTAGGTAGCGTGATTGCATTAAATCGCCATTCCCCATATAAGTCAGTAAAGCTATCACCACCACTAATATCAATTATGCAGTCGGATTTTATTATGTGTTTTGCTATAGGGTTAAATAAGCCGCCAAGTTTACAGCATGTTCTTATATTCGTAAGGTTTTCATGTTGGTAATAGCGTCTTCCATGTTTAGACCCGCATAGCTGAATAGAAATAGAGGAGGAGGCTGATTGTATTGTGGTATTTCTAATACTTAGGCCATTGTCAAGTGTTGTAAATGTAGCATTTTCAATGTATTTGTTTAAATTGCTAATGGTTGCATGGTTTAAGGCGGACACACCAAGATTTTTGGTGTCAGGTGCAGCACCCGCCAAAGTAATTCTTTTTTTTGTATGGTTCATTTTTTTAGTTTATTTAGCGAGTAATTATGAAATTTCATTGTATTATATTAAGCTAAATTATAATACTAGTTGGAAGTGAATGCATTCTTAATACTTTCTTTCCTAATTATTTGTTAAAAAATATGATTAAAACAATTAAAAATATAGAAGACGTTGTTAAGGGGCACCTTTGTTCAGGGTGTGGGGCTTGTGCTTTTTTATCTGATGATATAACAATGATAGATGATGTATCTGTTGGTAGGCGACCAATTTTTACCAATAGTAGTGATGAGCAATTACTTGATGCTTGTCCAGGTTGGAAGCTTAGTCGGGATGATGCGGCAAGTAAGCATCCAAATCTTATTTCTAGTTTGTATAAGCAATGGGGGGGGGTTATTGAGGTCTGGGAGGCTTATGCTTCTGATGGTCAAATAAGGCGTTCAGGTTCAAGTGGTGGAGTAATTACTGCATTATCATTATATTGTCTAGAGGTTGGGGAGATGGCCGGTGTTCTCAATACACATGCAGGGGCATCTGATCCGGTAATTAATGAGACTTCAATTAGTAAAAGTAGAGAGCAATTGTTAAGTGCCACGGGATCTAGGTACTCTCCGTCAAGTCCATGTGAGAAATTAAATGAAATTGAGAAATTAGATGGCTCATGTGTTTTTGTAGGTAAACCATGTGATGCAGCAGCTGTATACAAAGTAAGAAGGAAGAGAAAGGAAGTTGATCAAAAATTAGGTGTTGTAATTTCTTTTTTTTGTGCAGGTGTTCCTTCAACTTTGGGCGTTAAACAGTTAATTAAAAAAGTTACTAAGGGAAAGCAGGGTAAGGTTGGTAGCTTAAGGTTTAGAGGGAATGGCTGGCCTGGCTTGTGGAGATTGAAATATAAAGTTGGGAAGCATGTCAGTACTGAAACTTTAACATATCAAGATTCGTGGGGTTTTTTACAGAAGTATAGGCAGTGGAGGTGTCATATTTGCCCAGATCATACAGGCGAGTTTTCTGATATATCCGTTGGGGATCCTTGGTATAGACCAGCTGACGATGAGCAGGGAAAGTCTCTTGTGTTGATTAGGACGGATAAAGGGAGAAGGATATTACATGCTGCGGTTGATGCTGGTTATATTGTTTTAGGAAGTTCAGACCCAGCCATGTTAGCAGGGTCGCAACCGAATTTGATTTCTGCTAAGGCTGTATTATGGGGTAGAATTTTTGCTTTAAAGATTTCTGGTGCGGCTTCACCTATTTATACTGGTTTTGGGTTATTTGAATTTTGGCTGAATGACTTAACCTTTAAGCAAAAGTTTTTATCTATTGCGGGAACTGTTAAACGTGTTTTTCTTAAAAAGCTGTTTATAAATTATACTGTTAAAAAAGTTGATTGATTTGTGGAATGATTAGGTTGGTGGAGTTATGAGACTAATGCGCTGGGGTATTATTGGTACTGGATTTGCTGCCAGAAAGTTTGTGCAAGGGATGAGAGCAACTAATTCAAGTGTTGCTGTTGCTGTTTGTTCTAGGTCTTTGTTAAATGCGCAGTCTTTTGCAAAAGAGTTTGGGATAGTCGTTGCTATGAATGACTGTATACAAGTCGTTAATTTAGATGATATTGATGTAGTTTACATTGCGTCTCCACCAAGTTTTCACCAAGAGCATGCTTTGATGGCCATTAATGCTGGAAAACATGTGGTAATTGAAAAGCCTTTTGCTATGAATGCAAGTGAAGCTAAGGTTATCGTGCGTGCGGCGAAAGAAAGGAATTTATTTTGTATGGAGGCGATGTGGACTCGTTTTTTGCCTGCTGTTAAGCAAGCTAAATTGATAATTGAATCTGGACAAATTGGAAATATTTGTAAAATGAGTGGTATTTTTTCAATTGCGGATATTCCTAGTCAAAATAATAATTTATTTAATGTTAGCTTGGGAGGTGGCGCTCTTCTGCATAGGGGGGTTTATCCACTATCACTTGCTGTTTATTTTATGGGGCTACCAGATCGTATATCAAGTGAGATGATTATTGGTGATTCAGGTGTTGATGTAGAAACGTCGATAATACTGAGGTATATCAATAAGAACCTTTTAGCTGATATTCATGCTAGTACGAGAACTACAGGAGCGAATGATTTTTGGTTATTGGGTTCAAAAGGTAGTATTCATATACAGGCACCGATTTATCGCCCCTGTCGATTAACTTTGAAAGTTGAAAATCCTCGTAAAGCAATAGGTTTTAGGAAGTCATACTTTTCTCAGCTTAAGGAGAGTGGGATAATACAGGGGCTTTATCAGCGATTTGGAGCTTTTATTTTTCCACTATTGAGTCGAAAGGTAAAAACTATTTTTTTTCCTTATAGTGGTAATGGGTATCATTATCAGGTTGATGCTGTTTGTAGGGCAATTATTAATGGTGAGCTTGAATGTGAGGAAATGCCTGTTTCTGAAACTATTGGGCTTATGGAGATAATTGATGATATTAAGAAAAACTCTTAATTATTAAATCTGTTATTTATTATATTATTACGTGGAAGGAGTGTTAGTTTGAAAATTGCTATTATTGGGTGTGGTTATGTTGCTGACCATTACTTAAAAACTATAAAAAAACATTCAATACTCGAATTGACAGGGGTTACTGATTTAAAAAAGGATAGAGCTAATGCTGTAGCAATTTATTACGGAACAAATATTTATGATACAAATGAAGATTTGCTGGCTGATGGCGAAGTTGAATTGGTGGTGAACTTAACAAATCCTGAAAGCCATTATGAAGTTAATAAAGCAGCTCTTTTAGCGGGAAAACATGTTTACTCTGAAAAACCTTTTACACATGATATTGCACAAGCGCAGGAACTGGTTGATTTGGCAAAAGATAAAGGGTTAATGCTTTCAGGAGCTCCTTGTAATATATTAAGTGATACTGTGCAAACTATGTGGAAGGCTGTACTTGATAATGCCATAGGCGAAGTGCAACTTGTATATGCGGAATTTGATGACAATCCTATTTACTTAATGAACCCTGAAGGTTGGAGAAGTGCTAGTGGTGCGCCTTGGCCTTATCGACATGAATATGAAGAGGGGTGTACGGTTGAGCATGCAGGTTATCATTTAACATGGTTGTGTGCCATGTTTGGCCCAGCTGTATCGGTTACTGCTTTTTCTTCATGTATTGTGCCTGATAAAACAAAACTACCTTTGGATCCTAGTGATACCCCAGATTTTTCGGTAGGTTGTATTGTCTTTCAATCAGGAGTTATCGCGCGATTAACGTGTAGTATTGTTGCTCCACTTAATCATCAAATGACTATTATAGGTCGTGAAGGCATTATTAAAACTGATACTTATAGACATTACCAGTCACCAGTTTATATTGAAAAGTTCAATCAACTTAACCTCAATGCGAGAAAATCTAAATCAGTGCGGTCGAGTTATTTTTTGCAGTCCATTTTTGGTGTAGGAGGCAAAAAACAAAAATTAGTAGGAAAAAATAAAAGTTATATTAATCAGTTCTTTAAGGAGTGCTTGGTCAGTAAACCAATAGTTATTGGTGCTATAATTAAAAACCTAAAAAAATATGAACTTGGCGCACAAGATAAATTCTTAGGTGTAGTTGAAATGGCCGAAGCTATTGCTGAAAACCGTAGTTGCCAATTGCCTGCAGATTTTGTAGTTCATGTTACTGAGTTAACATTGGCTATTTCAAAATCAGGTATGGATGGGTGTAGGCAAGAAATAGAAACTACGTTTGTACCATTGTCCCCAGCTAAATCAACAATGGAGTCAAGTCCTTATTATAAAAATATAGGTCGTTCAGGTTTATTTAGTAGTATTATCGATCGGTTAATTGATAGAGCACATAAACATTAAAATATATATTTCAATAAATTCAATGGGTTAATTTCTATGATATCTATTATAATTCCAGCTCATAATGAGGCCGCAGTTATTTTATCTTGTTTGAAACCTTTCAAAGCAGTTAACGGTAAGAGTGATATTGAGGTTATAGTTGTATGTAACGGCTGTACTGATGATACTGCGGGTGTTGTATCTAAGTTTAATAAGGATTTTATTTGTATTGAAACGAAAAATGCATCTAAAACGAATGCTTTAAATTTAGGTGATAAAAAAGCCAAATATTACCCAAGAATATACTTAGATGCTGATGTGGTTTTAAGTATTGATGCTGTATATGCTATGAGAGATTTTCTTAATGAGACTGGTCTTTTAGCCACTTCTGTTGAAGCAAGAATGGGTGTTGCTAATAGTTCGTGGTGTGTTCGTGCTTTTTATGATGTATGGTTTGCTTTGCCTTATTTTACAATGGGCATGATAGGTACTGGAGTTTATGTTTTATCTAAAGAAGGACGGGATAGGTTTGATGAGTTTCCGTGTATTATTGCTGATGATAGCTATATACGCTGTCTTTTTACAGAAAATGAGCGTGCGACTACCAAAGGATATTTTTCTATTGTAACTGCGCCAAAAAATTTAAAAAATTTAATAAAAATTAAAACGCGTAGTCGATATGGCCGGTATCAGTTAATAAAAGAATATCCAGAATTAATTCTTAATGAATATAAAGATTATAGTGGAGCGATGAAAAAATTAGTTTGTAATTGGAGGTTTTTACCAAAACTAATTGTTTATGTCGGTGTTAATCTGATTTCACGTTTTCGTGCACGGTATCAATATATAACAAAGCAAACTAAATGGGAAAGAGATGAGTCAAGTAGAGCTTAAAAAAAAGGTACTTTTTATTTCATCTTGTGGCGGGCATTGGAAGCAGATGCGACGAACAGAGTCTGCTTTTGAAGGTTATGATAAATTTTATGCCGCAACTGATCCCAGTTATTCGCAGTTTGTTGTTGGTGAAATCTTTTACTCTCTTCCTGATGCCTCTATGTGGAATAAATTTCGGTTAGTCTGGCAAGCGCTTTGTGTTTTATGGTTGCTGATTAAAATTCGTCCTGATGTAGTTATCACAACAGGTGCTTCAGTTGGTTTTTTTGCACTTTTTTTTGCTAAAAAAATGATGATTAAAACAATTTGGCTTGATAGTTTGGCAAACGCTGAAATAATGTCGTTAAGTGGGCAAAAAGTTAAGCCTTATGCAGATTTATGGTTAACTCAATGGGAACATCTAGCAAAGCCTGAAGGTCCCTATTTTTACGGGGCTGTTTTATGATTTTTGTTACTGTTGGATCGCAGTTGCCTTTTGATCGATTAATTAGTGCACTTGACCAGTGGTCAACTGATAGTAACAGTGAGAGTGTTTTTGCCCAGATTGGGAGCTCAGAATATAGACCAAAGAATATTGAGTTTTGCAAAACTATGTCCCCTGATGATTACAGTGCTTATTTTAAAAAGGCGGATATCATTGTTGCTCATGCTGGTATGGGAACTATTATCAGTGCCTTGGAGCTTGGGAAGCCTCTCGTGCTTTTGCCTAGATTAGCATGTAATGGCGAGCATAGGAATGATCATCAATTAGCAACAGCAAAGCATTTTTCAAGTTATAAGAATATAGTCGTAGCTAGTAATAGTACTGAACTTTTGAGTGCGATAGATACGTTGCTTGCGCAAAATAACTTTTCTGGTGAGCCTGAGTTGACTGAAGTATCAACAGATTTGATTTTTGCTATTAAAGAGTTTGTTAGTCGTTAATTTTGATACTATAAATTTCTTTATCGGGAATTTAGGTGGTCATGATAGATCCCTGTTAGGAGCATGCAGGAATGATGGCTATTTTAGGAATATGAGTTTAAGCATAAAATTATTAGCATTAAGGTGAGTCGGGTAAGTAATTACCCAAAAAATAAAATTATTTGGGGAGTTATATTTTGAATCAACTTAATATTAAAAAAGTTCTTTTATACACGTTAGTATTATCCTTAATTATCGGATTGTACTGGGATGTTTTTGCCGACCTAATTAAGATATGGGATAGTAAAGAGGAATATAGCCATGGCTATATGATTCCTTTTGTTTCTTTATATTTTATATGGTTACAAAAGGATTTGATTTTAGCTGAGAAATTTAGCCCTTCTTGGCTGGGTGTTGTTTTAAGTTTTTTTGCAATGGCGCTATATTTTATCGGTACTGTGGGGGATGTTTATTTTCTGCTTCGTTTTTCGTTTATATTTCTTTTAATTGGGTTAGCACTTTCTGTTTGTGGGTTTAAAGCCACACGATTAATGCTAATTCCTATCTTGTTACTTATTTTCTGTTTTCCTCTACCGCCTGTGATACAGGCAGGTTTGACGGCAAAATTACAGCTTATTTCTTCTCAGTTAGGTGTTTCTTTAATTCGGTTTTGCGATATATCCGTTTATTTAGAAGGCAATGTTATTGATTTGGGGAATTACAAGCTACAAGTGGTTGAGGCTTGTAGTGGGCTTAGGTATTTGTTCC
>Ga0209707_1000779_pt1 | contig 18823 bp, 18 predicted proteins | sample EN4Hudsemesocosm_FD_184630 | JGI IMG/M metagenome (GOLD analysis project Ga0209707, IMG submission 184630) | Methane-oxidizing microbial communities from mesocosms in the Hudson Canyon - EN4B Hudson Canyon (SPAdes) (version 2) | ecosystem: Environmental > Aquatic > Marine > Cold seeps | place... | reverse complement strand
GCCAGAATATTACCTAGTGCCCGATGACGGCGGTGGCTGGGTTCAGGAAGATAAGTCACAGTTACTGGTTCCTAGTTGGGTAATATTTCGCTGGTAAGTGGGCGCTAACTATGGCTGTTTATACTCCGGTATCTGAAGTTGAGCTGAAAGACTTTCTTTCTGGGTATGACTTGGGTTGTTTGGTTGATTATGCTGAAATTGGTGAGGGAATAGAGAATAGCAATTTCTTTGTTACCCTCAGCTCTTTTAATTCCAGCCCTGCTGAAAATGGGCGGTGGGTTTTAACTCTGTTCGAAAATTTATCGGAACAGCAGCTCCCTTTTTTTCTTGAGTTAATGAGCTGGCTTGAGAAGAGAGACTTCTCAGTTCCAGCGCCTTATCCTCTTAAAGATAATCGTTTGTATTGTCGATTGAACGGTAAATTGGCCATTCTTGTTCCGCGTTTTAACGGGCGATCTTTGGATAACCCCAGCCCTATACATTGTAAGCAAGTAGGGCGCTTTGTTGCGGATATGCACAAGGCACTAGAATCTTGCCCCCAAGTACGTAAAGCACCCAGAAGCTTAGTTTGGATGCGGGATATTGAGGCAAGGTTATCTAGGGTGTTGCCTGCTTCGGAATTAAACTTGGTTATTCAGTCGATTGATCATTACGAGCATATACTGCCGCAACTAGAGCAATGCCCTGCAGGGCTTATTCATGCAGACTTATTCAAAGATAATGTTTTGTTTAATGGTGACAAAATAAGTGGCGTGATCGATTTTTTTCATGCCTGTAATGATATTTTATTGTTTGATTTGGCGGTTGCTGCTAATGATTGGGCGATTAATGCTGATGGCAGTTATGACGAAATGAAATTAACAGCATTGATTGAAGGTTATCAATCGGTCAGGCCTTGGCAGAAGAGCGAAGCGCGATTGTGGCCTCACTTTTTGCATCTTGCTGCTTTAAGATTTTGGCTGTCTCGCCTTGAAAGTCGATACCTGCCTGGTTATCAGCAGGCTTCGACTCAAGGAGATCAAACTAAAAACCCTAACGAACTGAAACGTATTATTCTGAACTTGGGGTTTGTTGGTTAGGTCGTTATAAGTTTCTCATCAATAGTGCATATTCCAAATCTGCAGGCGCACCTTCTGGAATGGGGATCGTCATTATATGGCCAGAGCCGGGAGCGACATCAACATCCTTACCCCAGCGGTTAACCATAGAAGGTAAATTAAAGGTTACGTTTCCGTCTGGAGTCATTAGCTCAATTGAATCACCCACTGAGAAACGGTTCTTTACTTCAAGTGTCATTAAGCCTTCTTCAGCGTTAACTTCAATGACTTCCGCTACAAAAATTTGCTTTTGAGAAACCGAATTTCCCTGCTCATAGTTTTGGTATTCATCATGAACATGGCGACGATAAAAACCTTCGGTATATCCACGTTGTGCCAGTTTCTCAAGATCATCCATGAGATCCATATTAAATGCCTTACCCGCAGCGGCATCATCAATTGCTTGACGGTATACTTGTGTGGTGCGAGCAACGTAATAGTAAGACTTCGTTCGCCCTTCAATTTTCAGAGAATGAACTCCCATCTCTGTAAGGCGTTGTACATGTTGTACTGCCCGTAGATCTTTTGAGTTCATAATATAGGTGCCGTGCTCATCTTCATAAGCGGGCATTAAGTGGTCTGGACGCCCCGGCTCCTGAAGCAGAAATACTTGGTCTGTGGTTTCTCCTTCTCCCAGAGTCGGTTCTTGTTGCGGTGTTTCTGGTGTTGCAGATGCTGATTCTGGAGTCCACTCTTCAACAGGCACTTGATCTATAGGTTCTTGATCTATAGGTTCTTGATCTATAGGTTTTTGAACTACAGGAATCACATTACCTGCTTCATCTTCTTTTGCTTCGTGAGCCTGATATTTCCATCTGCATGAATTCGTACAGGTGCCTTGGTTTGGATCACGTTTGTTGATATAACCTGACAATAAGCAACGCCCGGAATAAGCCATGCAAAGTGCGCCATGAACAAAAACTTCTAGCTCCATTTCCGGACACTTTTCTTTAATTTCAGCTACTTCATCAAGAGATAGTTCCCGAGAGAGTATTACTCGTTCAATACCCTGACGTTGCCAGAATCGAACCGCTGCATAATTCACCGCATTAGCCTGTACTGAAAGGTGAATAGTTTGATCAGGCCATTTATCCTGAACCATCATAATCAGCCCAGGGTCAGACATGATAATCGCATCCGGTTTCATGGCTATAACAGGTTCAATGTCTTTCAGGTAAGTTTCTATTTTGCTGTTGTGAGGGGCAATATTACTCACAACATAGAACTTTTTTCCTAGTTCGTGGGCTAACTGGATGCCTTGCTCAAGTTTTTCGAGGTTAAAGTCGTTCTCTCTTACGCGCAGGCTATAACGAGGTTGACCTGCATAAACAGCATCAGCACCGTAAGCGAAGGCATACTTCATGTTTTTGAGTGTGCCTGCCGGAGCTAGTAATTCGGGGGCTTGAATGGAGGTCTGAGAGGTGGACATTGCAAATTTACCTATAAAAGACTGAGCTAGAAAAGGTGAATCATAACACAGATCAAATAATGGTAGAAAAATGCATCAGCTGTTGATTATTAATGGTGCCACGAAAACCAAAAAGATTTTGTTATTTCAGTTCTTTAGTATGAATATTCTAATTTTTGAGGGTAGTGTAGATAATGAATCTAGAAGAGAGGGACTTCGAGCCCTTTGAATGTTTTTATATACTGGAGAACGATTATGGGCAAGCTACAATCATTTCAAACACAAATCCAAGACGCTGTTGAAAAGGGAATCGCAACTGTTGAAGAGCAGCACAAAGCGATTGCTGAGAAGTCTTTTGGTTATGCTGAGAAAGTAGAAACTGAAGCAAAGAGCTACAGCATCAAAACTGTTCAAAAATTGCATGATGACGCAATTGGTTCTGTTTACGAGTCGGTTCGCACGTTCAACGCTCGTGTAAACGAATATGTTTCTGACCTTGTAAACAAGGTAGAAAAAGTAGAAGAAGTTGTTGAAGAAGCAGCTGAAGAAGTTGTAGAAACTGTTGCTAAGAAAGCACCGGCTAAGAAAAAGCCTGCAGCTAAGAAAGCATCAGCTAAGAAAGCAGAAGAAGCTACTGCTTAATTAGTAAGTAAGTATATCCGTCCTCTTCTGCAAGGATGCAGGTAGGTTTAGGATGTTCGAAAAAAGAGAGGCTGTTTGCCTCTCTTTTTTTATGCCTTATACTAAATTTAACTTTTTGAAGGGGTTATTTAGAGGCACTTTCTTTAAGTGGATAATCTTTGGCTTTCTTTTTAGTAATGGCTTCAAGTCGTGTAATTATCTTATCAAAATCTTTTGTTAGTACTGGAATTTCAGCGCGCTTAACAGAGATTTCCTTTTCGATCTCAATGATTTTGCCTTTTTGCTGATCAATTTTATTTAGGATGCCGTCAGAGACTTTTTTGCCTGTGCGTTCAAGGTTTGCTGCTTTAGTTGTTTCTTGCTCAAGCTGCCCTTTTACTACGGTTATGTTGCCGTTCTTGAGTGAGATAAAGTCGTCAATATCCTGTAATTTCCTTTTTAAAACGCGCACTGCATCGTTAGGGTGGCTATATAGTTTTAGTAGGGCAAGATCTTGTTCTTTTTGTTTTTTGTTTGCTATAGCTTGTCGAACTTGTTCGGCTTCTTTGTTGTCTCTGTCTGCTATTTGCTCAGCGGTAAGTGCTGGAGGGACGGACTCTATAAGCCTTCCTGAGTTACTGAGTATGTCGTAGCCATGTCTAACAAGGTGAGGAGGGACATTAAGACCTAACACTGTCACGCCATTTTCATCTTTATAACGGTAAAGGTTGCCAGCATGGGCATTAGAAATATAGGATGCAGCCAGAATAAAGGTAAGTAATAAAGTGGTCCGTTTAAAATTACTCATTTCAGAAAATGATCTCAACGCTTAAAGGTAATGTACATAACTCTTCGGAAGTATAGCACTACATAGCTTGGCATTAGAAAAAATTAATTTGTAAAGGTATTGACCATATCATTTATATTTTATTGTTAATTAAACGTAAGTAGCTCATGGATATTGTTTTAGAACAGCTTATTTTATTTGTGATTTCATTGTTTGCAAACGGTTTGAGTGCGCTGGCAGGTGGGGGGGCAGGGTTACTGCAATTGCCTGCATTATTGTTCCTTGGTCTTGCATTTGGCACCGCTTTAGCAACCCATAAAATTGCTAGTGTGGCGCTGGGGGTAGGCGCAACGTTTAGACATATTAAAGAAAAAGGCATTGATCTTCGTTTTTCTGCTTTTATCTTAATAGCAGGTTTGCCGGGTGTTATTTTAGGGGCGCTTGTTATATTAGCGGTACCTGATGCTATTGCTCGCTTGGTGCTTGGGGTTTTTACTGCGGGACTTGGCATTTATTCATGGCGATCACCTGCATTGGGTATGGTTTCCAGTCATAAACATCGAACTCTACTTGGTTGGGTTATTGGTGGTGCAGGCCTGTTTTTTATCGGCTTTCTAAATGGCTCAATTACCTCAGGAACCGGTTTGTTCGTGACTATATGGCTAGTGGCATGGTTTGGTTTTGATTATCAAAGAGCGGTAACGTATACCTTAATATTGGTTGGTTTGTTCTGGAATGGTTTTGGTGCGGTGACTTTAGCACTGCAAACAGAGGTTAAATGGGAGTGGATACCTGCGTTGCTCGTAGGTGCCTTACTGGGAGGTTACTTTGGCGCTAACTTATCCATCGCTAAGGGAAATAAACTGGTTAAGCGATGTTTTGAATTTGTGACGATAGTTGTGGGCTTGTCGTTGATAGTGGATGGAGTGGTTTAGTCTTGAGTGGCAAGTGACAATAATGTTACTTGCCACTTGTTTTATGCTACGCCGTACTCTTCCCGATAAGCCGCAACACTATCAGCATACTCTGCCATCTTTGGGTCTTCCTTCAAATACTCAAGTACCTGATTTAAATCGACAATGCTAGCGACAGGAATGCCATAATCTCTTTCTACTTCTTGAATGGCGGATAGCTCACCCTTACCTTTTTCTTGGCGGTTTAGAGCAATCAATACGCCAGCTGGTTCTGCGCCTTCCTGGCGAATAATATCAATCACTTCTCTAATCGCGGTACCTGCGGTTATTACGTCATCAATAATCATTATTTTCCCTGACAGCTCTGCGCCTACTATAGAGCCACCTTCGCCATGTTTTTTTGCTTCTTTTCGGTTGAATGCGTAAGGCGTGTCTATACTATGCTGATCAGCTAGTGCAATAGCGGTGGCTGACGCAAGGGGAATGCCTTTGTAGGCTGGGCCGAATAAAACATCGTAGTTGATGCCGCTTTCTTTAAGGGCTGCAGCGTAGAATTTACCTAATTGAGCCAAGGCTTTTCCTGAATTAAAAAGGCCGGCGTTAAAGAAATAAGGGCTGGTTCGCCCCGATTTTAGGGTGAATTCACCGAATTTTAAAACATTTTGTTGAATTGCGAACTCAATAAAATCTCGCTGATAGTCGTGCATAGTAGTTCTCTGGCTCTCTGGTTTTATAAAACGGAACATTTGTTTGTTAAATATTGTAGTAATTGGACTAATACAGGCCAAATTGCTCAATCAGATCTTTTTCCGAAAATGTGAAACAGGTATCATACACCCAAACGAATAAAGGGGCATCTATGCGTGTAGTATCGATTAGTGTAAACGGCTTGAAACAGGCAGCCGAAAATGGATTTTTCGAATGGATGAAAGGAATGGATGCCGATGTTGTGTGTGTTCAAGACCTGTTGGCGCGTAGTTATGAGTTTGATGATGAACTCTTTCACCCCGAAGGCTATGAAGCTTACTTTATTGATGGTGAAAATGTAGAGGATGGTGGCGTAGGTATTTATACTCGCCACTTTCCGAAAGCGATCATGTATGGTTTCGCTTACGAGCCTGCAGATCGTCAAGGACGATTTATACAGGCAGACTTCGAAAACGTCAGTGTGGCGGCAATGCTGGCACCTTCTGCGTTGGGTAATGAAGAAAAACAGCCAGAAAAAGACGGCTTTATGAATGCGTTTATGGAGCATTTACAGAAAACACTGCGTAAGCGACGCCAGTTTATCTTCTGTGCCAATATGCAAACCGCTCATTTAGTGACGGATGCCAGTAGTAAATATCATAAACTGGAAGTATCAGGGTTTTTACCTCATGAGAGGGCTTGGTTTGATGAGGTCTTTGATTCTCTGGATTATGTTGATGCTTTTCGAGAAGTGAATAAAGAGAAGAAACAGTTCACTTGGTGGCCTGAGTGGGCTAAAGGCTGGCGTAAGCAGGCAGGTTGGCGAACAGATTATCAAATCGTCACGCCGGGCTTACGTAATGCTATTCTTGATGGCTATATTGATGCAGACCAGCGATTTTCTGACCATGCGCCGATTATTATGGATTATGATATAGAAATGTAAGTTGCTGAAGACACAAAAAAAGAGACCCGAAGGTCTCTTTTTTTGTGTCTAAGAAATACTTACTGAGATAAAGCTGCTTGTTGTAATTCAAACAACTCATTAATCCCCTTCTTAGCCAGTGTCAGCATCGCATCAAATTCTTCCTGATTAAATGACTCGCCTTCTGCAGTGCCTTGAACCTCAATAAAGCCGCCTTTATCAGTCATTACAACGTTCATATCGGTTTCAGCGGCTGAATCTTCAGGGTAATCTAAATCAAGTACTGGGTGTCCTTCGTAGATACCCACAGAAATAGCGCCAATCATCTGCTTGAGTGGTAGCTCTTTTAGTTTTCCGCTATCAACTAAGGTTTGCAGTGCGTCTGCTAATGCAACACAAGCACCTGTAATAGAGGCTGTTCGTGTGCCTCCATCGGCTTGAATTACATCGCAATCAATAGAAATTTGGCGTTCGCCAAGGGCTTCAAGATCAACTGCTGCACGTAGTGAGCGACCAATAAGTCGTTGGATTTCTACTGTTCTACCACTTTGCTTTCCACGAGCTGCTTCACGAGACATGCGTGACCCCGTTGATCTTGGTAGCATGCCGTATTCTGCTGTAACCCAGCCCTGACCTTTTCCGCGAAGAAAGCGAGGAACCGACTCATCAATACTGGCTGTGCAGATGACCTTGGTGTCGCCAAATTCAATTAATACTGAGCCTTCTGCGTGCTTGGTGTAGTTTCGTGTGATTTTAATGTCTCTGGCTTGCTCTGGTGCGCGTCCACTGGGTCTCATATGAAGTGCCTTGTGTTATTGACTAAAAAATGATGTTTGATATTGATATTGATATTGAAATTGACGGCATATTAACACCTATGTTGATTAAGTGCGCCTACCTTAAGAGAATAGAGGTAGGTTTATGGTGCTTAACTGGGTAGAATTAATCCAAAGTTACTAATTGATTAAAGTCTATTAACTAATACTGTTTATTAAAATTAACGGTTTTGGGAGCAATAAATGATTCGAAGCATGACAGCCTTTGCCCGAGAGGCCGCACAGGGCGATTGGGGTACATTGACGTGGGAAATCAGGTCGGTAAACCATCGCTATCTTGAGCCTCACTTCAGGCTCCCTGAAAACCTTAGAGAAATTGAGCCAAACTTGCGAGAAGGATTGAGAAAACACCTTAATCGAGGGAAGGTAGAGTGTGCACTACGCTGGCAGCCTGCAGAGCAAAGCGGCGAGGGTTTTAACTTGAATATAGACTTGGTTAAAGATATTAATCAGGCGGCTAATCAGGTTAATCGAATTTTGGATAACCCTGCTCACCTTAATGCCTTGGAATTACTTCAGTGGCCGGGTGTTATGAAAACAGCAGAAGTGGATGCTGCACCGTTAAAGCAAGCAGCACTTGAGTCATTTGATGCAGCGCTTAAAAGTCTTGTTGATGCAAGGGCTCGTGAAGGTGAGCAGCTAGAGCCATTATTTGAGCAAAGGCTCAACGCAATTAATAATATTGTCTTAGATGTAAGAGAAAAATTACCAGAGATTCTTCAAAAACAGCGAGAAAATCTTGTTTCACGCTTTGAAGATGCAAAAATCGACCTTGAGCCGGAAAGGGTTGAGCAAGAGATGGTGATGCTAGCTCAGAAGTCTGATGTGGACGAAGAGTTAGATAGGTTGGATGCGCACGTTAAAGAAGTTCGTTCAGTGTTAAGTAAAAAAGGCGCAATAGGGCGACGACTAGACTTCTTAATGCAAGAGCTTAACCGAGAAGCGAATACGCTTTCATCAAAGTCTATAGTTACGGATACAACAAAGGCTGCAGTGGAGCTTAAAGTTTTAATTGAGCAAATTCGTGAGCAGGTACAAAACGTAGAATAAGCCTATTTAAAACGCATTAATTAAAATAGAACATTGGAATTAAAATGACAGAAGCTAGCTCTCTGGCAAGAGGCACTTTATATATTATTTCTGCGCCTTCCGGTGCAGGAAAAACCAGCCTGGTGACAGCGCTGACCAAGGCTGATAGTGATGTTCAGGTTTCGGTATCTCATACCACTCGTGATATTCGTTCGGGTGAAGAGAATGGTGTGAACTATAACTTTGTTGCTAAAGATGCATTTTTAGAAATGGTCGGTCATGGCGACTTTTTAGAGCATGCAGAGGTGTTTGGTAATTATTATGGTACTTCACAGTCATGGGTAAATAACACGCTTGAATCTGGGCGTGATGTTATTCTTGAAATTGATTGGCAGGGCGCGCAACAAGTCAGGCGTCTTATGCCTGAAGCATTGAGTGTTTTTATTGTTCCGCCTAGTAAGCAAGCACTGCAGGAGCGGCTTGATGGTAGGGGGCAAGACTCAGCTGAGATTATAGATGGAAGAATGAAAGAAGCTGCTAGTGAGAGCAGTCATTACGTAGAGTATGATTATATTGTTGTTAATGATCAGTTTGATGCCGCATTGGAAGATTTAAAGAGTATTTTTAAGTCGCGACGATTGCGCATTAGTGCCCAAGAGCAAAAAATCACTAATATTCTGAATGACCTCTTGTCATAGAGTATCACTTTTAGGTAAACTGTTCCGTTGAATTTTAGTATTTTAATCGGGGTTCCTGATGGCACGAGTGACTGTAGAAGATTGTTTAGAAAATGTAGAAAATCGATTTGAATTGATTATGGTCTCTACAAAAAGAGCGCGTGAGCTTGCAACGGGCGGAAAAGATCCACACGTTGAGTGGGAAAATGATAAGCCGACAGTTGTTGCTTTAAGAGAGATTGCTGGTGGTTTTATAGATCGATCTATTCTGGATGATAATCAGGGCGAGTAATTCCCCTTTTTCCAGCCTTTAAGACCGGCGCAATATTTAAAAACCCGAATGTTTCGACATTCGGGTTTTTTTGTCTGGATGTATTGATTCCAAGTAGATATAGTTCTGGTATACGTCTAGTTTTGAACCTAAAGGGTAGGAGATTGTGTGCCAGGTGTTGATGCCTTTATTGATGGATTAAGTGAGTATCTGGATGATCAGGCCGTTAATTTAGTTCGGCAGGCTTATATTTGTGCAGAGCAAGCCCACGAAGGTCAATTTCGTCGCAGTGGCGAACCCTATATTATTCACCCCTTGGCCGTTGCACGAATTCTTGCAGGCTTACGCATGGATCCGCAGACATTGATGGCTGCATTGCTCCATGATGTAATTGAAGACACCGATGTAGCAAAAGAAGAGCTGGCGGCACAGTTTGGCGATATAGTAGCAGAGCTGGTTGATGGCGTTAGTAAACTGACTCAAATCGAGTTCAAATCAAAAGCTGAAGCACAGGCAGAAAATTTTAGAAAAATGACACTGGCTATGGCCAAAGATATTCGTGTTATTTTAGTGAAACTGGCTGACCGTCTTCATAATATGCGAACGCTTGGCCCCTTACACCCCGAAAAACGACGGCGAATTGCCACTGAAACCCTTGATATTTATGCACCCATTGCCAATCGCTTGGGTATCAATAGCATACGAATTGAACTAGAAGATCTCGGCTTTGCAGCGCTTTACCCCATGCGGGCAAAATATATCCGTAAAGCAGTTGAGAACCTTAGAGGTAATCATCAGGAAATTATCGGCGAGATCCAGTCCCGACTAGAGGATAAGTTAGATAAGAGAGACCTTAATGGGGTTATTATCGGTCGAGAAAAACACCTCAACAGTATCTATCAGAAAATGAAATATAAGCATAAATCATTTCATGAAATTATGGATGTTTATGCCTTTAGAATTGTGACCGATAGTGAAGATAGCTGCTACCGAATTCTTGGCGCGGTTCATAGCCTATATAAACCCCTACCGGGTCGTTTCAAAGATTACATCTCAATGCCCAAGGCGAATGGTTACCAGTCATTACATACCACCTTGTTTGGTATGCACGTAAATATAGAAATACAAATCCGTACGGCCGAAATGGAAGAGTTGGCTAACAACGGTATTGCTGCACACTGGGTTTATAAATCAGATTCTACCGATGCCTCTGCCGCCCATCAGCTTAGAGTTGATCGCTGGGTTAAAGGCCTGATGGAAATGAGAGATCAGGCAGATGATTCAATGGATTTTATTGAGGATGTGAAAATTGATCTTTTCCCCGATGAAATTTATGTATTTACACCGAAAGGAAAAATTCTTGAGCTACCGGCAGGCGCTACGCCGGTTGATTTCGCCTATGCCATACATACTGATATAGGGAATGCCAGCGTTGCTTGTCGGGTTAATAAAGTCCTTTCTCCTTTGAGCGTACCGCTTACCAGTGGCCAGACCATTGAGGTGATTACAGCGCCAGGTGCGAAGCCAAGCATCTCATGGCTTAATTTTGTAGTAACCGGTAAGGCTAAGAGTGGCATTCGTCATTATCTTAAACAGCAGAAACAAAGTGAGTCTGCAGGGCTTGGACGTTTGTTATTGGACAAATCCCTTAATAGCTTTGGGAAGACGCTGTCAGATATTCCTGAAGATCAGATCAAGCTTGTAGTTTCTCATAATCAAGTGAGTAGTTTTGATGACATCCTTGAGGAAATAGGGCTCGGTAGTCGGATGTCTTATATTGTCGCCCGACAGCTTGTTCCTGCGGATGAGCCAGCAGTTGACACTTCAGTGTTAGAAGATAGCCAAACTGATAGTGCACCCAGTATGATGATCAAGGGAACTGAAGGGTTATTAGTTAGCTATGCTCATTGTTGTAAGCCTATTCCAGGAGACCCTATTATTGGTGTGATGGATATGGGGACCGGAATGGTTATTCATGCCGAAAACTGTGACAAATTAACGTCAAAAGGGCGTAGTCAAAGTATAGGCGGGACTCAAAATCGTTGGATTCACCTTAATTGGGCTAAGGATATTACCGATGAGTTCTCGGTAGAGCTAAAAGTCGCACTTGAGCGGCAACGAGGGATTATTGCTGAGCTGGCTTCGGCAGTAACCGTTGCTGACGGGAATATTGAAAAAATAAATGTAGAAGAGCAAAATGTTCAGTTGAGTGTTATCAGCTTGGTGATTCATGTTCAGGGGCGTAAGCACCTTGCACGAGTTATGCGTCGCATCCGCAATATGAAAGCGGTTATCAATATTGCCAGAATTAAAACTTGAGAGAAAAAGAATGAGTAATAAATCGATTATTCAAACGGATAAAGCACCGCAAGCTATTGGAACGTATTCTCAAGCGGTAAAAATAGGCCAGACTGTCTATTTATCGGGCCAGATCCCTCTGATTCCTGAAACAATGGAGCTAGTGCAAGGGGATATATCTGCCCGGATTCGCCAAGTGTTTGATAATCTTCGTGCAGTATGCCAGGCCGCGGGTGGTGAGTTAGAGGATATCGCCAAACTTAATATTTTCCTGACTGACTTAGGCAACTTTGCAACGGTTAATGAAATTATGGCTACCTATTTTAAAGAACCTTACCCTGCCAGGGCGGCGGTTGGTGTGGCTTCATTGCCAAAAGGGACTGATGTAGAAATGGATGCGGTAATGGTGGTTGGTTAAACCCCCTGTCTGAAAACCTTAGAATTATGGGATGCGAGCGAAGCGCATACCACTAAAGTGGTTGAGTATATATTCGCTTAATCATTTCCCCATACCCTTCTCTAAATGAAGGGTATTTAAACTGATACCCGCTATCCAAAAGTCGCTTATTACAACAACGTTTACTCCCTGCACTTCTTTTCTTGCCACCTATAGTTTTACTTTCTTCCTTTGGGGTTATAGATCGCTCAATTTGCTTGCCAATCCAGGCAATAAGTTCATTCATTTGTACTGGCTCAGAATCACTAGCTAAATAACAATCTTCTAATACTTCGGCATTAACATCTTTCTCAATCAAGTGCTTTAGAATTAACACACAATCATCTTCATGAACCCTGTTGGTGTAAGCAGGAGATTCACTGTTCGCTTTTCCACTTCTTACCTGCTCAAGTAATCGGGTGCGTGAACCGCCATAAATGCCAGAAAACCGAATGTTGCTTGCTGGGAACTTGCAGCTTAATGCGAGTTGCTCTGCTTCTAATAAGCGCTGACCAGAAAAACGAGTAGGAGTAACGGGGGTTTCTTCATTAACCCATTGATCATCATCTTGAGGGTAAACACTGCTGCTTGAAACAAAAAATAGCCTTTTAGGTGATAAGCTAGAATGATTAATTTCACTGATCAAGTTTTTTAAGCCGTTGACGTAAATTTCCTGATAGGTTTTATCATTAAACTCGCTGGCAGTAAGGCAGTAGACAATATAATCCAGTTTATTAGGTAGCTTGCCTCGAAGGCTTGATGGGCGTGTAACATCTGCTGAAATCCCAGTAATATCAGCAGGTAAACCTTCTGCATTACGCTTGAGCCCATAGACCTTGTGCTGGTCTTTCAGACTCATAGCCAGCCTCAGGCCAATGCTACCACAGCCCACTATCAGGATATTATTGCCCATTACGGTATTCCCCATTGCACTTGTTAGTTTCTGGATTTATTCTTTATTAACTATTTACTCGATGAAAGCACTATTTACTCCATAAAAGCACTATAGCGAACATTATGACGCTCACAGAACTCAGATATATTGTCACATTAGCATCCGAAAAGCACTTTGGCCGAGCGGCTGAAAAGTGTTTTGTAAGTCAGCCGACATTGAGTGTGGCCGTTAAAAAGTTGGAAGAGGAGTTGGGCGTAACGCTGTTTGAGCGTAGTAAAGGGCATATTACAGTCACTGAACTGGGTCAGAAGTTAGTTTTGCAGTCACAAAAAGTGCTTGATCAGGTGGGTGTGATTAAAGATATTGCTCAAGAAGGAAAGAATCAATTAGGAGCACCTTTACGTGTCGGAGCCATTTATACCATTGGCCCTTATTTGTTTCCTCATTTGATGCCTGAGCTGCACCGAGCCGCGCCCACTATGCCGCTTTATATAGAAGAGAGCTACACATCAGTATTGCGTGAGAAGCTCAAACATTCAGAGTTGGATGCGATTCTTGTGGCTTTGCCGTTTGATGAGCCTGAAGTGGTTACCTTGCCATTATATGATGAGCCGTTTGTAGTGCTCTTACCAAAGGGGCACCCTCTTACTCAATTTGATGAGCTAAGAAGTGAGCAGTTACTTACTGATAACTTGTTGCTACTGGGGCCCGGCAACTGTTTTCGTGATCAGGTACTAGAGAGTTGTCCTGAGTTAATGAACGCAGTGAACCTATCAACGCAGACGCAAACAAGTGAGACCAAACCGAGACTAATAACAGAAGGTAGCTCCTTAGAAACGATTCGTCACATGGTTGTTTCAGGCTTAGGTATTACTGTGCTGCCCTTATCTGCCGCAATAGGGCATTACAGTCATGAAATGTTAGAGACAAGACCTTTTGTAGCACCGGCCCCCTTTAGAACGGTTGGCTTGGCCTGGAGAGTAACGTTCCCCAGACCGAAAGCAATAGATATTTTATCAATGGCTGCTGGTCAGTGTCGGGTGGTCAGTGGCGACACTTGATGATATTTCAGTAACAGCTTTAAAAGGTGTGGGTGCAAGTTTGGCAGGAACTCTGTCTAAACTGGGGGTTGCCTCCGTACAAGACCTTCTTTTCCATTTGCCACACCGCTATCAAGATCGAACGCGCATTGTTCCACTTATCAATTTAAGGGTGGGGGATCACTGTGTTGTTGAGGGAGAGGTTACGGATAGCAAAGTTGTCATGGGGCGAAGGCGTAGCCTACAGGTTTCGTTACGAGATGGTAGTGGTTTTGTTTCGTTACGATTTTTTCATTTTAACGCCGCCCAGAAGCAACAAATGTCAGAAGGCTCACGGCTTCGCTGTTTTGGTGAAGTACGTAGAGGTCGAGCGGGTTTAGAATTATATCATCCTGAATATAAAGTGATTTCAGGTGATGAGTTAACGCCTGTTGATGAGATGTTGACCCCTGTGTACCCGCTCACCGAAGGAATACAGCAAAACCGCATTCGAAGTCTTTGCCAGCAAGCCTTATCATGGCTTGATCGATATGAAATCCAAGACTGGATACCGGACACCGTTAGGCAACGCTATCAATTCCCCAGTATTAATGATGCTATTCGATATTTACATCATCCCCCGGTCGATGCCAACCAGTTGCTGTTGCTTGATGGTATCCACCCTTACCAACAACGGCTCGTGTTTGAAGAGCTTTTAGCTCATCACTTCAGTTTACTTCGCTTAAGGCAAGATATGCAGTCCCATAAAGCTATCCCATTAAGTGGAGGAGAAGCACTGCATGATCTACTAATAGAGTCTTTGCCTTTTTCTTTAACCGGAGCACAGCAGCATGTTGTTAATGAAATTTCAGCAGATATTCAAAAACCTATGCCGATGCTCCGGCTGGTGCAAGGGGATGTAGGATCAGGGAAAACCATCGTGGCGGCATTAGCGGCTTTAAAGGCGGTGGATAATCATTGTCAGATTGCTTTAATGGCGCCAACAGAAATTCTTGCAGAGCAGCATTGGCTTAACTTTCAGCACTGGTTTTCTCCCATGGGTATCTCAATGGCTTGGTTGTCGGGTAAAACTAAAGGCAAGCAACGGGAAGAGACTTTGGCGCGTATTGCTTCTGGTGAGGCATCCGTCGTGATAGGCACGCATGCCTTGTTTCAGCAGGATGTTCAGTTTCATAAACTGGCTTTGGCCATTATTGATGAACAGCACCGTTTTGGTGTTCATCAGCGCTTGGCACTAAAAGATAAGGGTGGGCATGGAGGCTTTGTTCCCCACCAATTGATAATGACCGCCACTCCCATTCCCCGCACATTGGCAATGAGTGCCTACGCTGATTTGGATACCTCAATAATTGATGAACTTCCACCTGGCCGGCAGGCGATTGAAACAGTCGTTCTCTCAGATACACGTCGGACAGAAGTGGTTGAGCGCGTTCGTGAGGCTTGTTTAGATGGGCGGCAGGCGTACTGGGTATGTACCTTAGTTGAAGAGTCTGAAGTTTTACAGTGTCAGGCTGCAGAAGTGACAGCAGGTGTTTTGATTGACCAATTACCTGAATTAAAAGTAGGTTTAGTTCATGGACGAATGAAAGCAAAAGAAAAATCCGCTGTAATGGAGGCGTTTAAAGAAGGTTATCTAGATTTATTAGTGGCTACCACTGTTATTGAAGTGGGGGTTGACGTACCTAATGCTTCCTTAATTATTATAGAAAATCCAGAGCGCTTAGGTTTAGCTCAATTGCATCAGTTACGAGGCAGAGTTGGCCGAGGTGATACCGCTAGCTTTTGTGTGCTGATGTACCATCCTCCATTATCTCAAAATGGAAAAGAACGCCTTAAAGTGATGCGGGAAAGTAATAATGGGTTTGTTATTGCGGAAAAAGATCTTGAAATAAGAGGTCCTGGTGAAGTCTTGGGTACAAAGCAGACCGGTTTGATGCAGTTCAGGCTGGCTGAATTGGAGCGTGATAAAAAATGGTTGCAAGAAATTAAAGTGTTAGCCCCTGCTTTACTGAGTGATAAACAGCTCGTAGATGCCTTAATAGAGCGGTGGCTGGGTAATAATGTGCAATATGGAGCAGTTTAGGCATTGTTGATCTAAACTAATCTATAGGTTTAAAAAATTAAGCCCCCAAAGGGAAAAAAGAGAGCAAATTATAAAATGATACCCAGTGCAGTGAGCAACGTAATTGAAAATAATAGCAGCGAGATCAAAAGTCCACTAACGCTGATAGAGCCTCAGCAAGCGCCAGAAGATTGCGTTGTTAAGATGGTGCTGATGCATGACGTACTAGGGCGGATGCAAGTTATTCTGCCTGCCAGTAGCATGCTGGATGTAGACACGCTGAATAGCTGCCTGGGTAGAGACCTTGTTGCTCTTGCATCTGATGATCTTGATAGCCTCAGAGCAAAGTATAGTTTGAGTGATCTTCCTGCTTTGCCTGGAATTACGGGTCTTCCATCCGTGGTGGACGCCTCTGTGCTGGATATGGATGTTGTATATTTGGAGTCAGGTGAACAGGACAAGATGATCAAGCTTGATAAACAGTTATTCACTGACTTATTGGCTGATGCACGAGAAGAGCGTTTCTCTGTTCCTATTGCTTCCATTAATATAAATCGAAGTGCTCCGGCTCAAGATCTTGAACAAATTAATGATGCCATTAAGAAATTCACCTATTTGCGCATAAAGCAACGCCTTGAAGATACGCTAGAAGTGCCACCTTTGCCCCAAACCGCCCAGAGGATTATTCATTTAAGAGTTGACCCTGAAGCGGGTGTTAATGAGCTGGCTGATATTGTAGAGGCCGACCCAAGCCTTTCTGCTCAGGTTGTTAGCTGGGCATCATCATCGTTTTATTCTGCACCAGGTAAAATAAAATCAGTACATGATGCTATTATGCGAGTATTAGGTTTTGACTTGGTTATGAACCTGTCTATGGGTCTGGCGCTGGGTAAAACTCTTCAATTACCTAAAGAGCAACCCGAAGGCTACACGCCTTACTGGCAGCAAGCTATTTGGATGGCCACAGCCACGGGGGCGTTAATAAATGTAATACCCCGAGAGCACCGTCCGGGTTTTGGGTTGGCTTATCTTTCAGGCTTGCTTCATAACTTTGGTTATTTAGTTTTAGCGCATGTTTTCCCTCCCCACTTCTCTTTGATTTGTCGTTATATTGAAGCCAACCCTCATATTGATCCGTCCTATGTTGAACATTTCTTATTAGGTATAACCCGTGAGCAGGTAGGTAGTACGCTAATGTCTGTATGGAATATGCCTGAAGAAGTGATTGTTGCGTTGCGTCACCAGAAGAACCCTTCTTTTGATGGGGTAAACTCTGATTTCGCAAATATTCTGTATATAGCCCGTAACTTATTAAGTGAACGAGGCTTATCAGTAGGGCCGACTCAGGCTATTCCAGATGAATTGTATGAGCGTATGCAGCTTGACCCTGAAAAAGCGCAAGAAGCCATGGATGAACTATTGGCCTCGCAAGAAGAAATACTACAAATGGCTGGAATGATGGAGGAAGCATAACTTTTTGTTATGCGTGTCTTCGTATTAAAAACATTTAGCGCTAAAGAACAGAAACAGTTGTTTAAAAAGTGTAATGAATTGTAAGGTTTTTTTCAGGGTTGATTTTTTAGATTAATAGTATCAATAGCTTAGCTTCAGAGTGCTTATGATTTATGAAAACAGGTACTATCTGTTAGGTGGTTGAACTGATTATTGTTGACTACATTATAAATGAAGGCAATGGTTGCTTGTCTCTGAGTTGAAGAAGTAGAGAAGTGGTAAAGACCTGTGCCAAATTTTTAATGAGTAGTAGCGATAATTGAGGGAAATGCTAATGGATGCGCTCATCTATAATCAGGCAAGTATTTTTCATTTACAGCAACTGGAAATTCAATACAGGAAGAAATTCGGTAAGCACCATCGCTTGTCTAATGAAACTTCGCGTAATGAGTTAATTAACGAGTCATCGGTATCACCGGATAGAGTTATTCAAAAATATTTTCGACAGTTCTGTCATGAGTTGGAGCCAGCTCTAATAGAAGAGCTTGTTATGAGGGGGGTTGTGAAGCCTCCAGAGATAAAACATTAAATAGAATTGTATTATTCTCCCAAAGCCTCAGCCTTTCTGGTTGGGGCTTTTTTAGTTATGTCTCTGTGCATTGTGTTTAAATGAGAATTATTTGCATTTAAATGAGTAAATGTTATCCTCTCGATAACTTTTAATGATAATCATTATTATTCGCACTTATGAGGACTCCGATGTACCAGCAATCTAAGCTTTATGTTTCCGTAAAGAAAGTTCTAGCGTCCATGTCTATATGTTCCGGCGTGGCCGTTTTATCCGCAGCATCGTTATCAGTAAATGCAGCGCCTAAGGTTGAAGTGACAGACTATCGTTTTATTACCTCAGCAAGCATGCTGGCTTATACTGAGTTTGAGTTGTCTGGTGAACCTTTGGCAGAAAGCTTAGGTCTTGACCTTGATGTCCTTGATCCATCAGTTCTTGATCAACCAACACAGTTTGACTATGTGGCGGGTATTGAAAGCTACGAATATTCTGAAGAGGCTATGTACGCCCTTAATTACCAGTCTAAAATGGGCCCGCACTTAGTTAATGGACCACAAAATAAAGCCCGTGGCGGTAAAATGGAGAATTTGGGGGCGCGCTTTGTTGAGTTAGCAAAGTCAGTTGCTTACCCTGCAGAAGAGATCCCTTTGAATCTTTATCCTATCTCTCTGCCATACCGTACTGGTTTGCCTGAGCTTGCACAGCCTGTTGATGTTACAACGGTTAACAAGGATGAAGTAGAGGTTCAGGATGCAAATGGAAATACATTTAAGGCTACAGCACAAATTCCAGCCTATTACCGAGACTACAAAACACTAGA
>Ga0209707_1000776_pt1 | contig 18856 bp, 21 predicted proteins | sample EN4Hudsemesocosm_FD_184630 | JGI IMG/M metagenome (GOLD analysis project Ga0209707, IMG submission 184630) | Methane-oxidizing microbial communities from mesocosms in the Hudson Canyon - EN4B Hudson Canyon (SPAdes) (version 2) | ecosystem: Environmental > Aquatic > Marine > Cold seeps | place... | reverse complement strand
TTGAAAGCTCTTTATACTCATCTGAGGATAAAGATATACATGATTCTTCATACAACTCTTCCATTGTATATCCCATCATTTGTTGAAAGAATTTATTGGCATAAAGAAACATACCCGTTTCATCTAATATGGATATACCATTTGCAACCAAATCAAAAGCAGCTTTCAGTTCCTCTTTTTTACTTGCCAGTTCATCCATATGATATTTTGAAAGTATGATTTCTTCGTTAATTTTATTCTCACCAGCCCTTGTATTTTTATTCAAATCAAAATCCTTAGTAATTTAGTAAACTATTAAGTAGACTATATCACATTTGAAGTAGTAATTATTTTAAGGCATTTAATTTGTTGAATTTAAAAATACTAGGGCTGTTAATAGCTAGAATTTATAGACCATTTCTATGGATATTTTATTTAATGAGCTGTCATCAACTTCATAGGAGTCTACGTTCATATTGGCTGAGAGTTGTTCACTGATTGGAATATTAATATCCAAACCATAAAACAAATCAACCCCATTATCATCGTATTGTTCCAGAGCTTGTTCCCACCTGTGCACTCCTACTTTTAAGCTGGTCACAAACTTTTTCCCACTGTTAAGTGAAACTCTGCCATTTAAAGAGTAAGTGTTTATTGAATTTTCACTCTCATTAACAAAACTGCTGTGTGAAGCTTCCCAACTTACACTATCACTTTGTTTAAAACCACTTGTATATTTATATCCAGACTTCTCATTGGTTCTTGCATACGCTTGGTTTAATACACTACTTGAATAATATGTTTTCTTGACAAACAAGGTATACCAATCATTTTCATCCGCACACAGTACAGAAGATGAGATAAGTAAAATTAATGTACAATAATGAATCATATGAGCTCCTTATTATTGAAATAACTTAATTTTTACTTAAATTCTATCATATTATTAGTTATTTATCAATAAAACTAATTAAATAATTTTTTAAAATGTCTCAGTAATACCAGAATATAGGAAGAATCAAATATATTTTTAATTAAATAATAATTATTTAATTAAAAATATATACTTATTCACATGAAAACTTAAAAAAATAATCAAGATTATAAACCATGAATAGCCGTAAGAATTATCCTTGTATAATATTATATAATTAAAAAAATTATTTAGGAGGAAATTATGAGTAAGCAAGAAATGATTTACAAAAAAAGTATCGCTGACGATTTCAACCAAGGTAAAGATTTATTAAAAGACTTAGAAAATAGTGTGACAATATTTGGAAGTGCGAGAACAGATGAATCTGATACTTATGCGAAATTAGCACATGACCTATCATACAACTTAGCAAAAAATTCGATTAATGTTATAACAGGTGGTGGTGATGGTATCATGCAAGCAGCAAATAAAGGTGCATTCAAAGCCAACAAAGGACATTCAATTGGACTGGGAATAGATCTTCCCTTTGAACAATCCCTCAATCCTTATACAACTAAAAACTTAACCTTTAACTACTTTTTCTCACGAAAATACATGATGGTAAAATACTCCAAAGCTTGTGTAGTTTTCCCAGGTGGGTTTGGTACACTGGATGAGATGTTTGAAGTTCTCACTCTTACACAAACAGGTAAAATGGATGGATTTAAAGTTTTCCTTGTAGGCTATGACTACTGGAAAGACCTTGTAAAATTTATCGAAAATTCACTGTATAAAGAGAGTATGATTAATAAAGAGGATTTAAAGCTCATTACTTTAACCGATGACATCAAATGTATTGAAGATGAGATAAAAGTATTGATTAAAGAAAAATAAACAATAAATAATCCCGAAAAGAAGATTTTTAAAGAATTAGTGTTCTTGAATCTCTTCTTTTACTTCTTCTTCTACTTCTAGAGCTTCTTTTATATATAAAATGGTTTCTTTCCCATCTTGAGCGATATGAATCTCTTTTTTATCATATTCAAAGATAATAACTTCACCCTCTTCATGATCTTTTAGTTTAAAATATCTTAAAAAATGAGGAAACTGAACAACAGATCTTACAGGATTGTCCAATGTCACCTCACTAAGAGCTTTACGTATTTGTTTTTGTACATAATACCTACTCCAATTAATCCATGAAATAACAATTAAAAAAAATACAGCAATAACTTCCAACATAATCATCCTTTTTTCTATTACATTGTAATATATTTATATTTAAAAAAAATGTAGATGCCATTTATATGGCCATTTATTTTGAAATTCTTTTTTATAAATTAAAACACTTAAGTTTATCAGGATTTCTTAAAGAGTACACAGCAGTAATTTTATTGTCTTTTATTTCAAAACTGTAAGAGGTGACTGTTCTTTCATTTATACTTAATGTGATACCGTAAGCACCATTAAACCAAGAAATATTCATTGAACTTTTCACACCCTTTACAAAGGCTGGTTTAGTAACTTTAAGTAGAAAGTTTGTTAGGAATTCTTTGTTTCCATAGAGTATTTTTCTAGCAGCTATTGCTTTTCCACCACCATCTGAATGTAGTCTGATTTCATCGGCAAATAAATCACTAAGCTGTTCAAAGTTTCCATTTTTAACCGCTTGTAAAAAAGACTCTGTAAGATGTAGGTGTTCTTCTTTTGAAGGGACAAACTTTACTTCATCTCTTTGCAGCTTTTTATTGGCTCTGGAAGAGAGTTGCCTACTATTGGGAATACTTGTATTAATTATTTTTGAAATTTCATTGTGTGAAAAATCAAAAATATCATGTAACACATAGGCTATTTTTTCTTTAAGTGTAAGCTTTTCAAGTAAAACTAACAGTGCCACAGACATAGATTCATCCAGCTCAAGTTCTTCTTGAACAGAATGATTTTCTTCAATATAAGGTTCTGGTAACCAAGGACCAATATAGGTCTCCTTTTTATTTTTGGCACTTTTTAAAAAATCAAAAGTTAAATTGGTTGCAACTTTAAACATCCAAGCTTTTGGATTGAGGACCTCTTCCTCATTTCTACTGATGTACTTAACAATAGTATCTTGGGTGATATCTTTTGCTTCTTCTAAAGAACCTGTTATTCTATATACATAAGAAATTATTGATTCTCTGTAGAGCTGGGTTTGTGCAACCAATTCATCCATTATTATTCCTTATTTCACTTTTATGTCAATCAGTGAACAACTCACATCATCTTTTAAGACTCTTTTAATAGCAGGAAATACTTTGGTTGAAGCAATTGCCAGTGCCATTTCCATCAAAATTTCTTTTGAATATTTTGTATGCATTTTATCATATAATTCTTCAGATATTGGACTGTTTTTTGCCACAGCTAAACTAAATTCATACACATCTTTTAACGAAGAAGAAAGGTTTTTCCCTTTGTTAAACAATACTTCTTTGATAATCTCTTTTTCAACACCTGCTTCTATTGCCATGTCTACGTTTAATTGTAAACAAGCCGAACAATCTTCATATTGCATGGAAGTTATTTTACATACATATAGTACTTCTTTTGGTGTTGCTTCTATGTGACTGGCCATTGGTAAAAAAGCTTCAAACTTTTCATATGCACTGGGTGCAACACTTAACATCTCTTTCATATAAGAAGTATCATAACTATAGTGTGATTGAAAACCTTCAAGCATTTCCATTGATTTTTTTTCATCTAACATATTTTTTCCTTTTGTTGGTTGTATATATAAGACGAATGAACAATCAAAAACGTGACAAAACATGCTAAATATTTTTAATTTTTGATAATAAGTGAATTTAATCCACGACAGCTCTCTTATTCAGGATAGTATTGAAGAATAACTTCTTGTATTTTATTTTTTTCAAGAAGTGTTTTTGCAGCATTTATAATTTGCCTTTTGTATCTTTTGAGTTTTGATTTATGTGAGAATTGAATCCAGGCAGTATTTGTAGTTAAAACATAAGGGGTTCCTAAGTCACTTAGATTCATATTTAACTGTTTCAACTGAAAATTAAGTATTTTTTCAGGGCCAATAAGTGCATCTATATTGTCTCTTTTCAACATCAGAATAGCATGTTTGTAGTCTTTAACATAAGTGATTTTTAATTGTTTATCTCTACTTAACCCTGCATTATAGTTCACCCCAAGAGGAGTAGCAAGTTCTAAGTTTTGCATGTCCTTATAGCTTGAAACTTCAAGGCCTTTTTTCCCTACAATTACAGTATCAAGACTGTAAAGAGGGATGAGTTTATCACTAAATGACTCAGAATAATTAGAAAGAAAAAATATTCCAAAATCTATCTGTCCAGATTTCAGATAATTTAACATTCTTTTATAGGGTAAAAGTGTGGTTTGTATTTCTAGCTTAGATTCTTGTTCAATATTTTTTATAATATCGACTGTAATACCTGTTAGTTTGCCCTCATGAATATACGCATAAGGTACAATGTTAAAAAGGCCTGCTTTTAGTTTCTCCTGTGCCCATGTAAAAGAGAAACTTAACATGCATAAAAAAACAACCATAAAGAGTTTCATTTTCAATCCTATCATTCATTGTAACATTGTTTATTATTGTTTATTTATTAGAAAAAAACATTACTTATTTCATGTAATTTAAGAACACTTATACTAATATTTGTTCAGTATAAAAGGAAAAGAATGAGTACTATTAACAGAAGCACTCTATAGTGATGCAAGTATTATTGCCTCTTTAATTAGTAATGCAAATAAAGATGTGACAAATCAGTTAATGAGAAATCAACAAAAAATTTTGAACATTTACCCTTTGATGTAAGCTATATGAGTTTTAAACTCTAATTACACAACTACTTGGTTTCTGCCGTTTTGTTTTGCTTTGTATAAGAGAGAATCTGCAGTATTTATGAGACTATCTGTATTTTCATGCATACTTCTTTGAGCAATTCCTGCACTAAAAGTTATTTTAAGTTTTAAGTCATCATGGATAAAACTTGAGGACTCTACTCTTTTTCTTATTTTTTCTGCTATTGATAAACTTTCTTCTAGGTCTTTTTTGGGAAAAATAGAAACAAATTCTTCTCCTCCAAATCTAAATACTTCACCCATTTTGTTTGTTTCAATTTTAAGTAGTTTTGCAAAGGTAGTTAATACAGAATCCCCTGCATCATGACCATAGGTATCATTGACTTTTTTAAAGTGATCAATATCAAAGAAAACAGCACAGTATTCTTCATTTTTATTGATGAAGTTTTTCTCGATTTTGAGAATATACTCGTCAAAACCACGTCTTGTCATGAGTCCTGTCATAAAATCTGTGATTGAGTCTTGTTTCGCATCTTTGAGATTCTTTTCTAACTGCTCAATTCTTTTGGTCATATTGTTAATGGTTGTGCTGTTTTTTTCCAAACTACTTGAAAACTTATGGGTTTCTTCTTCAAATACTTTAGTAACACTTATCATTTGTTCTTTTATGTTTTCTATATCTTTATCATCTATGGAGTTGGTATCAATTTTTTCAATATTTTTTCTTATTTTTAGTACTTGGGTATTACTTTGATTAGTAACCTTCATAGTATTCGTGAATTCTTGCGCCACTGAAGCCAACATTTTGGTTAACTGCTTGGTTTTAGAACTCATCAATTTTTTGTCCATAGTACATCGAACTTCAAATAATTCATGAATTTTTGTTTGTATTTTTGAGTCAAAAAGTTGTTGGGGGTTATTTTCCATATTTTTATTAAATAAATCTATTTCATCATTGATAGAATTTCCAAGGGAGGGAGACAAAGTATCTCGAACAATATTAATCAATCCACATAAGTCTTCATTGGACATAAAGTTTTCAAACGATTTTTCAATATGGGTTAGAAGTTCTCCCATACTAGTAATATTGAGTTCTTTTAACTTGTTAGCATTTTTCGAAGATAAGACCTCATCCAAGGTATGAATATCGTCATAACCATAGTGAACCTGACCCATTTTTTTTGCTTCTTCACAAAAAGCTTTTTTGTACTCTAAAGGGGTTGCTTTTAAACCATTTTTATTAAGATTTGTAAAAGTATTTTTAACGATATTGGTTAGCACAGAGCTCCTTATTTAGATAAAATCAATTAAGACTGATAGTATCAAAAAGAAGTTAAAAGACATTTAATTATTAAATAAATTATAATTTAATTTAATAATTGTGTAATTCTGCCTCTATGCTTTTAAATTATTTTTAAATTGTACGTAAGTATTCATTCATAGTTTCCAAGTACTTATCCACTATTTTTACCAGCTGAGTACAAAACAACTCGTTTAAATTTTGAACATGTACTAATACATTCTCTTCATTAGAACTGCGTTCACATAAGTCATATACATAATGACTTACCAAACGTGTATATTCTAATAATATTTTATTTAAGTCTTCACTGTTGGTTTTTGATTCTTCTTTTATAATCTTTTCAACCAAAGCTGAGATATCATTTAAAAAAACCCTACTTTGTTTATAGCTTTTTTTAGATAACTGCAGTTTTATCAGTTGTTTGATGTGTTTTGCATTTTTTACTTTTCTGTTTAAAAGTAATCTGTCTTCTTTATCCAATGAGTTTTTCGAATTTTTCAAAAACTCATCATGTAACTGTTCTTTTAACACTGTTTTATTCACTACAGTAAAGCAATCTAAATCTAAATTCTCTACTTGTAAGGCTTTCGTATTTCCTAAATAGGCTCCATTACTTAAGTTGTGAATTTTAGTATCGTCTTGCTTGAAACGATGAGTAAAGATATCAAACTCACATAAAGAGGCATACAGTATTGAAGTAGTATTTATTTCTTCTACAAAATTACCTTTTATTTTATGGAAGTTATATTGCAGGTTTAAATCATCATGTTTGTTAGTGTTTTTTATATCTTTATGTGCAACATTATGCTGATGTCCACTTGAGTGGGATTCATTGGTAGTAGGGTCTAAGGCAAAATCAAGCCCCAATAAATATATCTCTTTGGCATTGTATAAAAGAGCAAAAGCATAAGCAACTTCACCCACACTAAAAGAGACAAGTCTCCCAAGCTTATTGAAGTAAACAGTAAATGCTTGAATCATAAATATTTTATTATTTGCAAATTTTTCCGCTATTGCCATATGAGTTAAAGAAGATAACAACACCATAGCATCACTGAAATAATTCATGTCTATTTCTTCAAAATTATTGAGATTAACCTCTTTTTCTGAATCAAGATGTATGATAATATCGGGTTTAATTTTATGTTTATACAGAAGTTTCAAATTTGCGGAGATACTGATGATGATAAATTTGTCAGCATTGTCTTTTAACCATTGGATATTTTTAAGCAGTGAGGGACCAGCTGCCAGTATTAGTATAGGTTTGTTTGATAAAACAGATACTCTACTTTTATCCTCGGACACATTTAAAAAGTCAAATTCACTGTTCATATACTCCAGTGGTCGTTTTGTTGCCATAAAACGTCTGTGGTATGAAAAAGTAATAAAACTCTGCAAAGAAACAGCAGATTGAAACTGTTTTATCAAGGGTGCAGCCGTGAGGGAAAAAAGATTGTAATGAATATCATGATTTAAAATATATTTGTGTATTAAAAAACGGGCACATTTCTCTTGAAAGAGTAACTCTTCATCTGCAATAGAAAAAAGTATATCTGTTTTTTGTGAAATTTCTTTATAATTCACCGTGAATAATGATAATCTAAATAACTCAAGATTGGGTTCACATATCAAAAATACTTTACAGTTATGTTGCTCATTCATTTCTTGTATTTGAAATCCTAAAGCTGTACCAAAAAATATAAACTTATGGATATTTTTATTTCTGGGAAGTGCATGAATATATTTATCCGTATAATCTACAAGAGGAGCTATTGCTGTAAAATTTTTAGCCATGATATCTTCTCTTTGAACTGAGTCCATAAAAGAAGAGTCAAAGTTATGGGTTTGATAGGGCTGAAACTTGTTCTTTACTGTATCATTTGAAATTTGCTCTACCAAACTTTGCGAGTACTCATAGCTGTTTTGATTGTACAAAAAATTTTCACTAGTGTTATCATATACATCAAAATGTGTTTTGAGATACTTTAATTCATATCTTTGAGTACGTTCACTGGAGGTAAGTTGTGATTCAAAAAATCTGATTTGATTATATATTTTTTGATGTTCTTCTTGTAAAAACTGCATGTTTTCATTATACGTTTTACCAACATCAATTGTTTTTAAATTATCTTTTGACATGTATTCGATTAACCTTTGTACTATATGGAAATTATATTAGCTAAAAAATTGTTATATCTCTTTGACACTACTCATATATATGACCTTACGCAGCTAAGTCTTTATGTTATAATACAAGGCTAAAGATATAAGGTTTTTATCATGTTAAATAAATTTTCACTCTGTTTTATAGCGGTATTCTTATTTGCCCCCATCATGGCACAAGCCGTAATGAAAAATGATCCCAAACGCCCCGTTGGAAAAGTAAGCAAAGACTTAGGTGTGACATCAAATCAATTTGTTGAATGTTTTAGTGGGGTTAGTCCAACACCTGGTGGAGACAGACCAGAATCAAGAGAGAGTTCGTTCAAATAAAAAAGTCCTTCTTACTTGTTTACAAAAGTATAATAGCTCAATAAGTAATGACTCGTTGGATACAGTGATGGATAGGTACAGACCTGGAGGAAGAGCGGCTCAAGTACCCAGAGGTAAATAAACTTTTATTTACATCCTTATACTTAAGCCTCTTTTTTATTTTCAACATTTTTAAAATCCAAGGTAAAGGCAGAACCACTGTTCTGCTTAGATTCTAAAGAGATGCTAATATGATAGTCTTTACACACAGAGGATACGATATCAAGTCCTATGCCAAAACCACCCTCTTCTTTTGTGCCTCTTTTATATCGAACAAATATGGTCTCTTGAACATCTTTACTCATACCAATACCCTCATCTTTTACACACAAAATAAAGTTTTCCAAACTCACGTGAATATTTTTTCTTTTTCGTGTATATTTTATGGCATTGGATAAAAGATTATTAACAATCATGTTGGCACTGTACTTATCCATAAAGATTATATTGGATTGAATACTTGAGCTAAGTTTTATGCTTTTGCTTTTTGCGATTTCATCAAAAAAGAGAATGTTTTCATCCACCACTTCTTTTAAATCAAAAGACTCATCGTAACGTACAATAATATCTCCGTTGATATTAAAGAGCAGTTTGTCGTAGGTTTGTTTGATGTTTTTCACACTGGCACTGACTTGGTTAATTGTTTTTGCATCTATATCATATTTCTTTTTAAGAGATGGCACTAACATCATTAAGGCAGTAATTGGAGTATTAAGTTCATGGGAACTGTCCTTCACAAAACGATTTAATTGTTCTGATTTTTGACGTACAGGTTTTAAAAGAATTGTACTTAAGATATATCCAAAAAAACACATGATGATAAAACCCACTAAAAGGGCAGAATAAATAACATACTTCATATTATTAACAGTACTATTCCAAGAAGTATCTTCTACAACTATATAACGTAAATCAATGCTTTTATCGTCGATTTTTTCTATATGTGTATTTTTTTTAGAGCCAAAACTGTCTTGTTGTTTTAAGTCTATTTCATTGGGGAACTTTAAGTTATTGTAAAAAAAGTCACTGTTTTCTTTGATGACAGCATATCTGTGTTTATCACTTTTGGCTTTAAAAGTATACTCTTTATGTTTCATATAGGTTTCAAGAATATCTGCCTTGATTTCTAAAGCTGCTTGGCTGAGATTCATTTTATAATTCATCTTCACCATTTTCACCTCTTTTTCAAAGTACATATAGGCAATTATTGCCATGAAAAGAGTAGAAGAAATTACGTATATAGATAAAAAACTCCATAGCGCTCTTTTTTCTTCTTTATTCATAAGAGTATCCTAAACCTCGGATGGTTTTAATTTTTTCTTTTCCCAGAATATCTCGAAGATTTTTAATATATACACGTATAGTGGTTTCACTGGGCACCTCATCATAATTCCATATATTTTGAATCAATTCATCAAAGTTTATGGCTCTGCCTTTTCGTGCTGCTAAATAGGATAGAATTTTTGTCTCTTTGTTTGCAATTTCATGTTGTTTATCTTGTATATACAAGATATTTTTATTGGTATTTAGTTTTGTACTTTCATCTAATACAAGGATATCATCATCGTCTAAGACAAAACGTTTGATTAAGTTTTTTACTCTCTGGTTTAGCTCTTCTAGGTCAAAAGGTTTTTTAATATAATCATCACATCCATAACCAAAGCCTTCTTTTAGATATTGAGTATCTTGATATGCGGTGATCATAATAGTAGGTGTGGTGATATTGTATTCTCGTAAGTTTTTTAAAAGCTCAAGTCCTGTAGGTCCTGGAACATTGATATCAAATATAAAGAGATCAAATTTTTCATTTTCAATAAATTCCAATGCCTCATTGCCATCTTCGGCATGAGTCACTTCATAGGCATTTTCTAACAAACTGTGATAAATCAAATCACTTAATATGGCATCATCTTCTAAAAGTAATATTTTCATTGTTGACCTTATTGTATTGTAGAGATTATATCCTTTTTCGTATCAAAAAAAGAAAGAAGTGTTTTGAGAAGTAAAAATAAAGAAGTATCAGATAAAAGAAATATTACAGCAAAGAAATTTATACTTTGCCGTAATAAAAGGCTTAAGTATATTTATTTTTTATCAGCCATCATCATTTTTTTCTTTTTCATCATTTCTGCTTCCATCATCTTTTTCTTTTTCATCTGTGCATCCGTCATCATATCAGATGTCATCTCTTTTTTCATCATGTCTTTTTTCATCATATCAGCTTTTTTGTGCTCTTTTTTCATCATTTCAGATTTCATCATTTCATCTTTTTTCATCATCATTTCATCTTTTTTCATGTCTGCTGCAAACAATGTGCTACTTGCCATTAAACTTAATCCCAGTACTGCTGTTGTAATTCTTTTCATTTTATATTCCTTGTTGTATTTTATATTTTTACGAGTTTACTTTTTTGTAAAAGTTTCGCACCTGTTATTAACAATATTAATACCAAATAACCCCACTGTTCAGGTGAAAGTGACTTTTGTGCCATGACAAAATGTATTGTAATTAATACTGCGACCAAATAAATCGAATTGTGATACTTATTGTATTTTTTAAACAGTTGTTTTTTTGAAGTTATGGCCATGTAAACAAGTACAAAAAAGGCAATCATTCCTAAGTAAACAAAAGGTTTGTCTATACTCTCCTCAATCACAAACGCTATATCAAATTGTGCATCTAACACAAAAAAGACAAGAAAATGTAAAAAAGCATAGAAAAATGCATACAATCCTATCATTCTTCTAAATTTCATCAAATTCACCCATTTTCTTATCAATGATAAAGCAAGCGTGAAAAAAACTAAAACAATTGCAGAGGATCCTGTAAAACTGTATATGTATTTTATGGGATCATTCACTTGTTCAACCAGTACTTGATATACCAATAACAAAAGGGGTAATAACAGTGCTAAAAATATAAGTACTCGTTTCATAAAATGTTTCTCCTAATTTCATAAAAAACTATGTGTTTGTTTTGTTTTTCGTTTTGATAAGAGAAGTTTATAAGATATTTGTTGGATTAATGTTGGAGAAAAGAAACAGTGTGTTTAATAAATGAATTAAGGACATAAAGTGAATATATGTTCACTTTATGTATTTTCTTTAAAATTACTGCGTTTTAAATAGTGTATACGGGTTTCTTTGTGCTGTTGGCATAATGTCTAAGTATTGTATGTTTACATGTTTTGGCGTATTGAGTACATTTAATATAGTGTCTGCAATATCTTGAGCACTTAAGGGAGTATATCCCTCATAAACAGCTTGTGATTTTTCTTCATCTCCTGAAAAACGTGTACTGGCAAAGTTTGTCTCTACTGCACCAGGTGCCACTGTTGTAACTTTCACATTTGTTCCATACAAATCAATATTCATAGACTCTCCAAGGGAGTGAACCGCTGCTTTAGTTGCACAATAAACATTTCCATTGGGATATGAAATCTTTCCAGCGACTGAACCTATGTTGATTACATGAGCAGTATCAAGAGCTCTCATTTGTGGGATAACTGCACGACTCATATATAATAAACCTTTTACATTGGTATCAATCATATCTTCCCACTGTTCGATATCCCCTTCATCAACCTTATCCAATCCTAAAGCTAGTCCCGCATTGTTTATAAGAATGTCAACGGTATGTTTTTCAAGAATTGTTGCCATTTGTGTTTTTACTTTATCTTTATATCTCACATCCAATTGAAAAATCTCTACCTCTACACTTGAATTTTTAATTATTTCATTTTTTAGGTTTTCCAATTTTGTCACATCACGACCGACTAAAATTAAATTCGTATTCATCTTGGCTAAAGTTTTTGCAACTTGTTTACCAATTCCAGATGTTGCTCCTGTTATTAATGCCGTTTTATTTTCAATATAATTATTCATTTTTTTCCTTTAGAATTATTGTAAGTAGTATAACTAAAATGAATTTGAATGCAATCCAAAAATTGCTTATTTAAGAGCAACAGCATATTCTAACTCATAGTCAGTTATTAACTCATACTTAGAGTTAGCATCCATATTGATACTGTATACATATGTATTTAAGCCCTCTTTTTCAAAACTACAAATGTTTTTACAATTGTTTTCAACCATTAACTTACGTACATTATTCCAATGAAGATTTTCAGTGATTTTTATCACTCTTTGTTTATTGGTTTTATTTTCAATCAAACGACTGTATTTTGAACGAACATAACTTTTAGTTTTTTTATGTGAAAGCTGCGTTATATCTTGGTTGATGTCAAAAAACTTCCCAATATTTAGAGAGATATCTTCATTTTTTGAAGTATGTTTGATGCTATCTTGTCCAACAAAATGAGAAATTCCTTCATCTTTTTTATATACTCTAACAACTCCTGTGGGAAGGGCCAGTCCCAGTCCAGATTTTTTATCATTGGTCAACTCGATTTTGTGATTGAACTTTTGTGCTTTGATTTTTTTAAATCGATGAAGATAGATACTGTTTGTACTGCTTGCCTTAGACTGCAACTTTATGTCTGTTTTGTTGATAAAGTTTATTTGTTTTTTTTCATTGTTTTTTATGGTTTCTTTGAAAGGTATTTTATACAAATGGTATCCAGAAAAAGATTTTTGAGTCACTTTGGGTGAATCTGCCATCATGTTAACTGCAGCCATTTCATATCTTCTTTGTTTAGGTATGATGTTTTCATTTTTATTCACATCTCCCGCAATTACGTAGATATTTGCATTTTCATACACTGCACCTGAGTTATTTTTAATACTAATCCATGCATTTAAAGAGTTAGTGGAATCAAGATTTAAAATATAATCACTCTTCCAAGAGATGTTATTGGTTAAATAATTTAACTTGATTTTTTGCTCACCTTTTTGTGACTTGGTATTCCATACCAAGCTGGGTTTGGTAATCAAATCATTGGGTATTTTTGAAAATATGATATCCGTAGCTTTAATACCTGAAATGATTTCATCATTTTTTTGAAGCATAATAGGGTTTAAGGAAAGCAGTTTTGCTTTTTCTCTGCTGTACTCAAATTCCGAGCTATACTGTTTATACGTTATCTCTTTATTGATGTGTTTTTCCAATAATTTATTAAGGGAGAGAATATCGTAGTGATAGTTTTGTGAATAAAGTGTGGTTTTTTTAGAGAAATAAGGAATGATTGATTCAAATATCACAGAAGAGGGAATTCCCTCATAGATCAGTTTTTGTGCACCACTTTTATTAATCGACAGCAACCTCTCATCATTAACCATAGCCAGATTATTGTTGTAAATGGTTAATGATAAGTTTTCACTTTTTTGTATTTTGGTCGTTTCTTGAGAAAAGGCAATTGTAGCTACTAATAAGCTAAACAGTATTTTTTTCATTTTAAGTCCTAGTAATATTTTTTACAAAATTATATCGTAAGTTTGCACATTGTAAAAAAAAATCATGTGTTCAATGTGTAATCTAAGACTTAAAGGGGTTACATCTATAAATCAGGAAAATTGTTGACCATTTCCTCATAACTGGAAGCTGTATTCAGGGCATTTACTACAACTTCTAATGGTTCGTGGTAAATACCATCCAAGTCAAACTCGTTTTCTTCTAGTACAAATGCGAGTTTTTCTTGAGGTGGACAAAACTGTGCATCCACGCCTTTTTTGTTTCCTCTCACATCAACTCTATACCAACCAAACTCTTTTAAATATACTGCATTTAACCCATGTAAACAATAGACATCTTTTATATATTCAGAGCAGTTTAGACGTTGATAGCAAAAACCTGTGGGAACATTGTTTGCTCTCAAAAGTGCAGCGAGTAAATGACTCTTCGAATAACACCACCCCGTTTTATATCTTAAAACATCACTTGCCACACACGTTGTCTCATCCATTTTATAGTCACCAGAGTGTTTAATAGAATCTCGTACATATTCAAAACTGTTTTGAACCAATTGTAATTCATTTTCTGATTTTGATAATAACTCTTTTGCTAATTTTTGTATATTAAACTCTTCAAAGTCAATAATCTTTGACTTTGCTAAGTATTGTTTCATATCCATAGTAGTTTTCCTCTTAGTGACCATTTGCCATTAAAACAGCAAAGAAAGGAATAATAAATACCAACAATAATTCCATACGAATGACCATAATAATTGACTTTGGAATACTTACGGTCTCTTCTGTTTTTCTGTGTGTTATAAAAAATCTAGTGGGATACAATGAAAGTAAAAACACCAAAATGAAAAGAGTTAACTTTACATGAAATATCCAATTTACGGAATAAAACTCTGCAGGTTTACCTACCCATAACCATAAACCAAGTCCTGAAACCAATGCAATAACTGCACTGATTCCATAAACTAAATCTGTCAAAACAAGTTTTTTAAACTGTTCAATCTTTGTTTCCTTTGATATTAAAAGATGTTCTGCTACCAAAGAAGCCACTACCCCAAACACTCCTAAAAAGTGTACATAACGTATAATTAATTCGCTCATTACTATTCCTCTATTTTTATTTAAGTATCTACTTTAGGTATCTGTTTTCAAGATGTGCTTTAAAGTATTTTGGATTTAAAACTTCCCCTGTTGCATTTTTCATAAGCTCATCGGTTGAGTAAAAACTTGCATTTTTCCAAATGTTTTCATCTAACCATGAAAATATTTGAGAAAAATTTCCCTGTGATATATTTTCATTTACATTTGGGTACTGATTCTTAACCGTATTAAACTGTTGCGCTGCATACATTGCACCCAATGTATAGGAAGGAAAGTATCCAATAAGTCCCTCTGTCCAATGCACATCTTGCATCACTCCATTTTTATAGTTGCCCTGAGTATTAATACCCAGATAGCTTAACATTTTTTCATCCCATACTTCTGGAATATCCCTTGCTGCTAAGTTCCCATTTATCAATTCTTTTTCAATCTCATATCGAAGCATTACGTGTGCTGCATAGGTTACTTCATCTGCATCTACTCTGATAAAGTCAGGTTTTACATGATTGTAAATTTTACATAAATTTTCTATTGAAAATGTTTCGCCCTCGCCAAAGGCATCTTGAATATATTTGTGAATAGACTCAAGAAAAGCTCTACCTCTCCCCATTTGCATTTCAAAGAACAGACTTTGACTTTCATGAATACCCATAGATCTTGCATTTCCAACAGGAAGACTTACATATTCCAAAGGAAGATTTTGTTCATATCTTGCATGTCCTGTCTCATGAACAGTACCCATTAAGGATTGAACAAAATCATTTTCATCATATCTTGTTGTAATTCTCACATCTTCAGGAACTCCACCACAAAAAGGATGTGAGCTGATATCTATTCGCCCTGTGTTAAAATCAAAACCCAAGTGTTTCATTACCTTAAGTCCCAACTCTTTTTGGATATGAGTAGGGAAAGGGCCAATTGGATTTATAAATGATTCACTTTTTTGTTTTTCAACCACATCTTGAATCAATGAAGGTAACCATGTCTTCACCTCAGAAAAAATATCATCCAGACTCTCAGACTTCATACCCGGTTCGTACATATTTAACAAAGAGTCATAAGCACTAAGACCTGTGTGAGAAGCTCTGATACTTGCTTCTTCTTTGCTCAGTTTTATTACTTCCTCAAGATTGGGTAAAAAACCTTTCCAATCGTTATTTTTACGTTGTTCTCTCCAGGCATGACCACATTTTGAACCCGCCAGTGATTTTGCCTTGACCAAAGAACTGGGTAAAACTGTTTTTAAATCATAATTTCTTTTTATTTCAAACAATGATGTTTGTTCTTGTTTGCTTAGACTTAGGGTTTGTGATTCTTCAATTAAGTCATTGATTTTACTGCTGGTTGATTCTTCATGTACTAAGACATCAAGTTGAGCCAAGGCTTTTGACCTTGCATCATTTGAACCTTGGGGCATCATTGCCTCTTGGTCCCAATAGGCAATTGCACCTAAGTGCTGAAAATTGTGAATTCTTTCATGTATTTCCAATAATTGTTTATATGCATTCATTTTAATCCTTTAATTATTCAGCGATTGTGATAATGTCATTTTTGATTAATAACATTTTTATCAAACTTCCAACGGAGCGATACTCATTTTTTGCATAAGTTTCAAGTTGCTTTTTTTGGCTGGGCGTTAAGGCGATAGTTAAAGAGGCATTAGCTTGCTCTTTTTTCGTTGTACTGCCTAGCGGGCGCCCTGTTTTTTTCTTTTGTAAGTCTTTGTGGGTAAAACTCACATCACTTTTAATATTTGCTATTTTATCAAACTTTGCTTTTGCCATAATGTCTCCTTTTATAAATACTCATCAACTTTTGTTACAAAATCTTTCATAATTGTTGATATTTTTTTATAGGTATGTTTACGTAAACCTGAGCTTTGCGCAAATTCAATGATACTTACGCCCTCATTCTCAACTGTTTGTAGAGCTCTTGTATGTGGAATAGCAAAACAATCAATCTCATCTTGAGTATTCTCTTTAAGAAAGTCTAGCGAATCATTTACATCTTTTTCGTTTAATACTGCATTTGCCACAAATAAAACAGGAACTTTGAGTTCCTTCACTCTTTGATAACTTTTAAGTGTAGTTCCCAGAGAATTTATAGTGGGATTAAAGGGAATAATAATCAGATTGCTGTTTTTTGAGATTTCGTCTAATCGGATATCATCAAAACCACCAAAATCGTATATCACATCACCCTCTTGGACATTAGGAACCTTTTCATTTAGTTCCACTTTGTATACTATTTCATCACCCAGGGTATCACTTAACATTCCATATGGGTCTAACTCTATTATTGTAGTATCAAAATGTAAAGCCAATTGAGTGGCCAACATTGATTTTCCCACTCCCCCCTTTTGATTATATATAATTATTTGCATTTGAATACCTTGTAATATAATATTTTACAATATTTTACAATTGTTTATCTTATATTATATTTAATAAAATAGATTATAATTAAATTTAATTATTTACAAGGTAATTAATTGGAAAGAATTGTATTGTGGCACGTTTAATTTTTAAAATTGTAAGTGCTTTTATTAGTTCTGCTAAATGAAAATATTTTCATTTAAAAAATGTATACTGACATAATTTATACTATAATATAGAATATAAATCAATTCATATTTAGAGGAAATACTAAATGCTTTCTAAAAGATTCACTCTTAATAAAACTTTTAATTCTCTATTATTTTTAATCCTTATTACGAGTACTGTTTTAAATGCGCAAAAGGTATTGGTTTACCCAAAGATAACACAAGACGACCAAAAAACAAGCGACTATACAATAAAACTATTGGAACTCGCACTTGAGTATTCTGATTCGAAGTATTCACTAAAAGAGAATTCAACAAAGATGGTACAGACAAGGTCTTTAGAAGAACTCAAACAGAATAAAGTCATTGATATAGTATGGTCAATGACATCTAAACAAAGAGAAGAAGATTTACAAGCGATATATATACCTCTATATAAGGGTTTGATTGGGTATAGATTGTTGCTTATAAATAAAAAAGATAAACTAAAATTTCAAAATATCAACTCTTTAACTGAGTTAAAAACGCTAATTTCGGGACAAGGACACGATTGGCCTGATACTCAGATTCTGGAGAGTAATGGTATTAAAGTTATCACAGGCTCGAATTATCAAGGTTTATTTAAGATGTTAATACTTAATCGTTTTGACTATTTCCCCCGCTCTATTCTAGAAATTTGGGAAGAATATGAAATACATAAAAACAGTGATATCATCATTGAACCAAGTATCTTAATTCAATACAAAACTGCTTCATACTTTTTTGTGAATAAAGAGAATAAAAAACTCGCACATGATTTAGAAAAAGGAATGGAAAAAATTATTCAAAATGGCGAATTTGATAAATTATTCTATGAATATTATCGTGACTTTATAGCCAATGGAAATATTAACAATAGAAAAATATTCACCTTAAAGAACCCACAATTGACAAAAGAAACACCCGTTAATAAAAAAGAACTCTGGCTTAGCAAATAATTAAACTTTTGATAGCTTAATGAGAAAATATATAAAAGTCATATGTTTGAAAAGGTCAAGGCGGAGATACTATTTTAAGAAGGAGCATACTCCTAGTATGTGAGTTTTAAAAATAGTATTTTCAACGTAGAGATTTTCAAACAGATGGCTTTTCTGATGGGATGAAGTACATAACAGTTTCATAAATCCCCTCCATATAATGCCTTAAGTAAACTTTATAATCAGGATTTATACTCAATACCATTTGAGGCACTTTATACCAGTCTTGGGCCTTATGATAAATACAAATAGCTAAGATAGGATTATACTTTTTGATGGTCATTG
>Ga0209707_1000775_pt1 | contig 18856 bp, 27 predicted proteins | sample EN4Hudsemesocosm_FD_184630 | JGI IMG/M metagenome (GOLD analysis project Ga0209707, IMG submission 184630) | Methane-oxidizing microbial communities from mesocosms in the Hudson Canyon - EN4B Hudson Canyon (SPAdes) (version 2) | ecosystem: Environmental > Aquatic > Marine > Cold seeps | place... | reverse complement strand
CTTTTGTGGCAGATAGATTGAATGGCTGCGCTATCAAGCGCTTCTTGTTCAGTCATTGGCGGTAAAATTCCCGGTAAGCGACTGGCTAGCATTGTTTTTCCTGTACCTGGAGGACCAATGAACAGCATATAGGTCAGCATTACACACATTTAATAAATATGTTATAAAGCATTGTCTCTGGGAGGAATTATGGCAGAAAAATTAAAAGGTTATTATATAAGTTACAAAAGAATGTCTACAAAAATTCAGCTTCAAGGAACGAGTAAAGCTCGTCAAGATGAATTATTAAATGAATTCTTGGGGAAACACCAGCTAAAAAAAGCAGGTGATTTTATAGACATAGGTAAAAGTGCAAAATCAGGTGAACATTTAGAAAAAGGTGCTCAGTTCTTCACAATTATAGAAAATGCTCAAAATGGAATATATGACACTGAACAACACAACTATTATTTAATAATCGAAGCATTCGATAGACTATCAAGGCAAACAATTAACAAAGCACTATCATTATTTCTTGAAATTCTTGATTTTAATATCAGTATAATTACTCTTTTTGATGGATGCGTTTACAGACCTAATTCTGAACAGCTAGATATAATTAAAGCACTTGTGTACTTTCAGCAAGCTTGGGATGAAAGCGAAAAAAAATCTATTCGATTATCTAAAGCTTACGAATACAAAAGAAAAGATGCAGCTAAAACAAAAATGGTTATGACAAGTAATTGCCCGAAATGGTTAGAAGTAAAAGAAGGCGGTGAAGTTAGAAAAAGTCTAAATAAAGATAAAAAAGATTGTGATAAGTATTATTCTATTATCGAAGAACGAGCTGAAATCATAAAAATAATTTTTGAAAAAACAGCTTATGAAAATTATGGTGCAGGAAAGCTAATAAACTATCTTAACACTGAGTTAAAAGTACCAAGCTTTACGGGTAAACTTTGGGGTGTATCTTATATCGCTAGGTTAGTAAATGATCGAAGATTGCTAGGTTATTATCAGCCGTATCAAAAGAAATCAGGTCAAGAAGAAAGACTACAGATCGGTGACGAAATTAAAGATTATTATCCTAGGGTAATTAGTGAGACTCTTTATAATACTGTTCAAGCAGCGAAAAAAAGTAGAATTTCAGCCAAAACAGGAAAGCCAACAGGCGGCAGAAATGGGGCTTTTTCTAACTTGTTTAAAGATGTATCAAAATGCGCTTATTGTGGCTCTAATATGCACTTTAAGAACAACTCAGCAGGTGAATCATACTTAATATGCAGTGTTGCTTCTCGTTCTGATAGATGCAGTAATAAATCAATCCGTTATGAATTTTTTATCAAATCTTTTTTCTACATAATTAACAAAATAGACTTTTCAGAAGTATTTAATTCAGAAACATTTTCTAAGTCACAAATTACAGCAAAAAAAGACATTAATAGACTTAAAATTAAATTAGATGATGTTGAAAAAGAGCGTAAAAAAATATCTAACATTATCGGACAAATTAAAGATCCTACAGTTCTAATTGAAAAATTAAATGATCTTGGCGATAAGAAGAAACAGCTTAAAGATGAAATAAAAAATAAAAAAATATTTACTTCTAAAAAGCCAGAAAATGAAATTTTCATAAAGAATGTAGAAGATTTATATTTAGAAGTATCAAAGAATAATGACATAAAAAAACGTGTCGCTATCAATGACATAATTAAAAAACATTTTTCAAATATCGTTTTTGACGGAATCAGCAAAGTAGCAATAGCATTTTTTAACAAAGAAGAAATTAAGAACTGTCTTTATCAACTTTTTGAAATAAAAAACAATAGGTTAGTTTTTGCTGCTGATGTTGAAAAATTGGGTTATGACTTATCTTTTTACGTGCCAACGAATAAAGAATATTTTTATGATATTGGAAAACTGGATGATTTAACATTGTCTGATTTGAGAAACGAACTAAAAGTATCTCGTCTTGAGAAATTATTATTTGCTGGGCAAATAGAAAAAATTAACGAAAACTCGCACAACAAAATAGATAATGATTTTATAACTTTTTTTGACGTGATTACGGAAGTAGCAGAAGAAATTAAAAAATCAGTTATCAGTGGTGAAGATTATTTAATTGATGTACCTAAAAGATTAAATATAGCCAAATTTGAGAATAATGGTTTGTTTTTTGAAAAGGGATTACCTAAAGATATAGAAATGAAATATATGGATCGGTTTTCAAAATTATATCTCACTAAAATAATCCCTGATAGTGAAGAAAAGATTAAAGAAAATGCGCGAAAAGATGCGGAATTACAAAGAAAACTAGATGAAGCATTGAATAACTAAAAAGGGGCTACAAAGCCCCTTCATACAATATTTTAAGGAACGTAAACAGCCTACTGAATTTCGTTCCTGTATAACAAATTAAGCAACACTTACGGTCAACATTTTTTGTTAACTAATGATACAAAATTATTATCTCGAAGTAACTGCTGAACTGTTACCCTTGTTGGCTTTGCCCAAAATTTATCTACCTTCTGAAATTCAAAAATCCCAGCATCATAAACACCTTTGATCCTCTTAATATATTCAGCAGATTTTTCAATTTTCAAAATGTATGTAAGATCAACCGTAGTATCGCCATTGATACTATCCCAACCTACAGCATGTATTTGCCCAGAAAGAGAACATTTATTAGTTTCTTTACCAACCATTACCTCTTCAAAGGCAAGTTGAACCTCTGACTCTATTATGTCCTTTACTGGTTGTTCATAAACAAATCCACGAAAGCTACCGTCAGCATTACAGAGTAAACAACCAAAACCAGAAGTTGCATATTGGCTTATATTTTTATGTGGCTCATAAGTAAAATTATTGACGGACAGACTAGGAATATTTTTTTTCACAGAAATCGGGGAATCCGTATATTTTCCCGATAAATCATATTGAATGGGTTTTGCAGCGCAGCCAGTAAGTAAAATGGCAAAAATGACTAAAGTAAATCTCATGATTATTAATACATCCTTATTTTTAATAATAGAATCAGTAGGTAATATTATATTCTGTTAGTGTGTATCTTGGCAATACAACAAAATTTTATGCCCTTTATACGACAGAGTGTTTAAACTAATGGACAGCACTTAAAAAGGGGCTATAAAGCCCCTTTTTCACCGTTATTATAACTTAACCAGCTTTTACTTTTTCCTCAGCAGAAGCCTTGTATTTTTGCGGCAAATCGTCATATTTATAAATAGTATCACCAGCATCACGGTGAGAAGAAACAGATCTACCCTTTATCCATTCAGGCTTGTCATTAACAATTATAAAGCTTTGATTTTCAATTTTGTTATTGCGCGGTTTACGTGGCGCTGCTGTAGCTTCAGAAGGTGCAAAATCACTGATTGATAAGCCTTGATCAGCCATCATTTTAAGTAAATCATCACTAGGAAGTTTCAAGGCTTCAACTTTTAACGCATGATCAATATTTTCTTTAGCAAGAAGCGCGTCACCAATTTTTAAGCTTGAAAGAGCTTCAACTAAAGCAGCTTTATTTAATAATACCGTTTTGAAATCAACCATTTTAAAGCATCCTTTTTATTAATTTAAATTATTATAATATACTTTCAAATTTGAAACAATTTTTAATCTTTTTTATTCTTTTTGATATCACTAACTTTTACAATTTCGTATTGCTTAGCAGCTCTTATATCAAAAGTTTTAGAATGCTTTATTAATCCTTCCCATACAAGATCTTCTAATATCTGTTTTAAATTACTTCTCGCATTTTTAAGGTTTTTACAATATTCCTTTTCGTTTCCATATTCATCAATTATAACTCCCTCTGATGTGTAACCGAGAACCCTGTAAAGAGTTGAAACATTGAATTTTTTTATATTATTAAAACTAGAAATATAAGCATATAATTTTTTATGAGATTGAGAATATTCTTTTAATGATTTAAATTTTTCTTTATCCAATAATGATTGCGTGCCACCTAAATATTTAATTTCTGGTGGAAAAGTTATTTTAAATTCGCGGTGTTGATCGAAGTCTTCATCCCAAAAACTTTGAAACCTCTCGATCAAACTAACAACTTCATTATTAATTTTTAGAGATACAGATTGCAAATTAAACAATGATTTGTGGTACACGTTAAAAATCTCTTTACCACCTCTTTTTACTAAATTTTTACCAAAAGAATCGTGAATCTCTCTAAAAGATGTTGTTACAGTTAAATTAACATGATCTTTATGTGTGAATATATTATCCCTTTCCAGCTTCTCAAGTAAAAATGTATAAAGCATAAAATCGGTATCAATATTTAAAAAATCACCAAAAACAGTTATTTGTTTAGTTTTATTTTTAGTACTTTCATCATAAAACCTGTTAACTTTAGATCCATCATTACATATTCTTTTAGCAGCAAAAACACTAAATAATATATCTGTATGATAAAATGTAAACCCCGTTGGTAATGGCATATTACTTATACCAGTATCTTTTTTAAAACCCTTTTTAACTTCCTTGTTATCTATAACTTCCATCTTTAAACCTCATTTCTTTTATTAATTACAGAAAAGTTATATATACCGATTTTTTCTAAAGTGTTGACAGCAGAATCAAAAATAACAAATTCCTTTTGTTTTTCTTGTTCTTTATGTGTTGCCAAACTAAAAACGGAATTATTGTTATCAATAAAATCTAAAACAATCTTATTGTCTTTTTTAATTGTTAATGTTGAACTTTTAATGTGTCCAAGTTCAAACGTTCTTTTTATGTTTTTTTGTAATAATAAAATCATTATACTTTTCCTTTCGTTAATTTAAATCTAACAATTAAAAACCAAAAGTCAATAACAATATATATAAAACACAAAACGAATTATAAAAAACACTTTGTTTATTGTATTATTTAAATCTTATTATTATATAGAAAGAATTATTGGGTGTATCGATCTCACGGGGAGAATGTATCGATCTTACGGGGGGAATGTATCGATCTTACGGGGAGAATGTATCGATTTTACGGGGGCAATGTATCGATCTTACGGGGAGGATATATACTAAAAACGGCTAATCTTAGCGGCTTTCGAGTTCCCTATAAGTTCTTATAAACTCTTATAAGTTCTTTATTAATTATTTATAAACGAAGTGATTTTTTTCTGGTATTTATTTTAGGAAATCTTGATTTCGTATGATTAATTGTTTATTTGGTTGTATTTACTATCTAGAGCTTCAAATAAGACCGCATCAGACACTTTTTATATATTACCCTTCCAAAAATAAGAAAACGCCCCATAAGGACGTTTAATACTGCTTTGTTAATAAAATGGAAATTTAAAAAGTTGGAGTTTTTATAATAGAAAATCTTAACTTAATTTGAAATTACCATAACTTTTTTCAAGATCAACATTTCTTGTTAACTTCAATAATAATATATGGAATATCTTCTTTTTTAAATGTTGTACTATGATTAAACCAAGTGGCTTGTTTCGGCAGTATATGCACTTTGTTACCAGTAGCACTATTAATAAAATTAGCTCCTGTTTCCCATGTATCACCATTAGAATAGTCCCATACACCCGAACAATTCCATGTTATTTCTTGCGGTCTTCCGTCAATTCGTAAATTCTCAGTTTTAGATCCAACTAGTAAACTTGCTTTTGAATCAGGGTGTAAATTTTCATAGAAAAAAGCCCCATCAGCTTTACAATTTAGCGTAAAAATTACACTTAAAACTATTATTATATTTTTGTACATTTTTTAAAATTCCTTTATATTTTATAATGCAGTGGATTGTTTTACAGTCTCAATGATTAATGACATTGTAGAATTCATATCCATAACGAGCGTTGAAAAGATCATCATAGTTAATACTTTTCCGTAAGTTGTTCCCGAAGATCCTTCTGCCACTGCCTTTAATAAAAATATGGATTTAATGAAAAAAATTAGCCCTATTGCACTGAAACAAGTGAATAAAATTCTCACTCTTTTCTTCATGATCTCTAAAGAATTACTTCCACTTTTTTCTAATTTTTCAAGTAACTCAGGAGAAAGGTCAGCACCATCTTGATCGTAACATTTCCCACCATTTGGGTTTATTTCATCGACCTTTTCACCTGCTTCATAAACTACAAAGCAATGCCCTTGATTGTTGGTTAAAGTGGCTGTAAACATGCTTATACTACTATTTACATTCGTTAATAATGCCCCTCCGATCATTATTACTAATGCAACACTAAATTTATTTTTTGGATCATTCGGGTTTTTACCGTGCTCTACGAGTTTAAAAATCGCAATAAACATCATTAAAGCACCCAAAAAACCTGCGATATAATTGGCACATAGAAGATATAAATTTGTGAATAACTCTTCCATTAGTTCCCACACAAACCGTTAATTGATTGTATTACACTAGCTTTATCTTGTTCTCTTACGCTTGACCATTTAGCTAAAACGTGAGGCTTTGAATTGTACGAAGTGTCAAATTTAGAATCTAGCCATTTACCTTTGCAATTTACATTAAATGTATAGCCATACATCCATGTTGAAACGTTTAATGTTTGTGCAGTTTTTAAAAATTCAGTTTTTGATTCACCAGAAAGATCTTCATAAAAGTAAACTTCACTTGCTACAATTTGCTTTGTGCAAAAAATCATTAAAAAAGCACCGAGAAACGCTAAACAGTGCCATTTATCCCATTTTAAAAAATTGTAAAACCATTTGAACATTCCATTTACCTTTTCCATTTTAAAATTCCTTTTTTATTATTGTTCTCCATAACTTAAAAGTTATATCAAATTTGATATATTTCAATATCAAAAAACACTAGATAGAAATACAGTAGTATCTATTACTCTTTTTCTATCTCTTTTTTCCTTTCCATTTTTTATTTTTAGATTTTGAAAAATTAATCTCAAATTTTTTAGTACTTAAATTGCATTTAACAAAGCTTGAATCTTTACTCATACTTTTAAGTAAATCTTGATGTTTATTCTCAATTTCCGAGCTTAAATACTCAAATTCTTTAAATTTTACATACTCTAGCTTCTTGTATATTTCAACGCCAAGCCCCTTGATTTGCGCTTTTAGCTCAAGTCTGTCTTTAACAGAGAGTAAGTTATAAAGCTCTTTAAGATATTCTCGCATTTGAAAAAATAGTGATTTTAGTTCTTCACATGACTTTTTTTCATTGATTAATTCAATTAATTTATTTTGTTTTTTAGTAAATGAATCGCTTAGCTCATTAGCTTGTTCAAACGTTGTCACAGCGCCATTTTCGGGCGTGTGAAGCAATTCATAGAAAAGTATTTGGTGATTTTTCATTAAGAATAAAAAATCGTTGTAAACGCCTTTATCAGTCGAATAGTCGAATTGCTCACATAAGTTATCAAAAGCTTCTTCAATTTCTTTTTTACATATTTGATCATTCATTTTTAGATCCAATTTTTTTTAAGTTGTTTAATCTAAAATGTAAATCTTCATTTAATTTAATCAAGTCAATCAATCGTTTATTACTATCACAAGACTCTATATAGACATTTGAGACTTCCTTTATTAAAGCTCTTGATTCTTCTCTAGCTAAAACTTTCGATATTGATAACTCTATTTCACCGAACAATTTTTTATTTTCAAACTTTATTATTTCATTATAAAAAGTTGGTGACGTTTTAATCAGATTTGCCAAATTCACATTACATATATGAGCTTCAAAATCTAGATCGACTAAATCATTACTTAGCTCCAGATTCAGATCATCATCTTCACAATATTCATCAATCAATTGATTCAGTCTTGTATACAGTTTTTCATTTTTTCTTTTCATTTTTAAACTCCATTTTTATTTCATTCCATATAAATAATTAAAAACCAAATTAGAAAAAACACAATGTATATTATTGTTAATAATTAAAAACATAATTAGGTATTTATTTATTTTTTTATTATGGGATATTGAAAAGTATCCGATATTAAGTAACCCGATGCTGTCATTCGTACAGTTTTGCTCCGCTGCAACTTGTACATCTAACTCGCGAGGCTCGTTACATTGACTATCAGGCTCTTATCAGAGGGATTAAAACAACATCAAAAGGACTATTAAAATGGATTTTAATAATGAAGAAAAGAAAGCAAGGAATGCTTTAAAAAAACAAAAACAAGAAGCTGCATTTGCTAAGAAAAAGGAGAACGAATTAAAAAAAGCTACTAGTGATTTTAATAGTAAAAAAGATGCTGGAATTAGAGAACATCAACAAGAGATTGAACAAGCTAAACGTGAAAGTAAGAAGATGCTTCAAGAGCAAGAACGAATGGTTAAACAAGCGGCTAGAGAAGCTAATGTTGATAATATGCGCTCGAACAAAGGTAAGAGATTAATCAATAATATTAAAAATAGAAAAAGTATTGAGAAATCGTTTAACTCATTAACACAATCCAAATTTTCTAAGCTTGGTAAAGCTCCAAAAAAATCAACAACTATGGTTTTTAGACAAACTAAATATAAAGCCAGTAATAACGGCTCAGATTCTCTATCAGCATTAAAAACAAGTCTTGGTCATTCTCTTAGAATATCGTCACTAAAGCGTGATGTATTAGAATATAAAGACGAATTTCTAAAAGATAATATTTACTATTATGATGGTCAATATTATACAGATGAAGAACTAGAGCCAATTAAACAGGATATTTTTGACAAGATTGTTGGAGATAAAGAAACAGAATTAAACGATATTGACGATGCAAATAATAAAAAAGATGTTAAAAAATACTCTGATTTAAGAAGTAATTACAAAAGAAAAATATTAAAAACTGCCCCGAAAAATAAGAAATTACAAAAATTAATGGATATTTTAGAATCGGGATCAGGTCGAAACGCTACTTTAGAGCATGAAAAAATAAAAGGAGTTGTTGAGTTAACAAGAAAACATTTTCATTCAATTGTAGATGCTAAATCAAGTCCAGATGGACGTAAAAAGCAGATGAAAAAGAATCTTGAAACATACTTGAGTCATAGAACTAAGCATCAAGAAGTAATGAGCTATGACAGAAAAATCAATAAATCAAATGATGTATTGATTAGTGAGTTTATAATGAAATTACCCCATGCGTCAGGGGAATTTGATATATCAGCAAAAGAATACAATGAAACACTAAGATCATTTTTCGAACAGAATTTTAACCATGATATCCTGTTATCTGTTACGCATTGCGATGAAAGATTAATTGATTCTGTTGCCAGTGGTAACAATTGCCACGTTTTTATAAATTGTAAGAATAATAAGACAAATCAATATGACTGGCGTAAATCTATAATAAATTTTGCAAGAGAAAACCAAGATCAAATAAATGAAAAATATAATTTAGATTTTGATTTTCCTGATCATAATAATCTAACAGATAAAGAAATATGTCATTGTTTCCAAGCCCTTCAACTGTCCTTTTTTGATTTCGCACAAGACAAGCTTTTTACAAAAAAAGGTTATGCACTACGTTTTTTAACTGAATCAGAAAGATCAGATCAGAAATACATTATAAATTGCTTACAAGAATCCATGCCCCTTGCATCTAGGCAAGCATCGAGATTTAACGCTATTGAAGAAATGCTATTAAAGAATCAAAAAGAGCTTGAATTATCGAATAATAAAATACAAGAGCTTACTGAACTAAGCCAAGATCAAGAAGAAATAATTGAAACATTAAAATCGACAGTCAATTCAAAGACCGAGCAGAAAAAAGAACTTTCATCAGATATTTTATCAAAAATAGGTCAAAAAGATCAGCTAGAAGAAGAAATTGAAAAGCTAGAAAACAAGCAATTAGATCAAGCTATTAAGAAAGTTGATGCGTGGATGGATACCGTTATCAAGAGCAAAAACAAGAACGATGATGATACAGACGGAAGTGGTGGTTTTGGCACATTAACAACAATAGCAGCAGCAAGAGCAATTGATACTCTGGAAGAAAGCCAACCAAAAATTGGAGAAAAAATTAAAACTACGGCTGTGAAATTCGAAGGTGAAAATACTGTTAAAGAAAATTTAAAGATTTCTAACAACTTAAAAAACAAGAAAAGCGAAAAAAACACTTCAAGAAAATTCAAAAGATAAACAACTTTCAGTTGTCACCCACTTTTTAGATTCTAATGCTTAATCTATTTTTATTATTATATAAAACACTTAAAGATTAAGTATTGTTATATTTTTTAAACTTTAAAATAACTTTTAAATATTTATTTGATTTTAAATTAATGGCAACCAACTATTGACATTAAAATGAAAAGACTTACCATTTAAACATAAACAAAAGGATATTAAAAATGAAATTCGAAACGATATATAAAAATACAAAATCAAAAATACAAAGAGAATTATTTTCAGATGATTATTCATTTGAATTATTTTTTTATAATGAGTTCTCGAAGAACTTAACAAATAATGAAACCTTCATAAAATCATGGAGATGGAATATACAACAAAATTCAAACATGTCAGTTCACGAAGGGCGTGAACACATAAAAACGATGTTAAAACAGGTGTTTAGCGCATACAAGGAAGAGGTGTAAAATGACTTTAAACGATACAATGGACGTATTAAATATAATAATAGAACATGATTTAAATAAAATAGAAGTAAGTATTTTTCAAGAATCCATTCTTTTATCATTATCAAGTAATGAGTTTGTTTTAAACAATCATAATTTGCAATATAAAAATAAAGTAACTCGACAGTACATTAATAAATGTATATCGAATCTTGAAATAAAAGGGATTTTAGAAAAAGTTGGGACACATGGAAAACAAATTCAATACAAGTTTGTTGAGGGGGTTTTTAATGCCTAACAATCTAATAGAACAATTCAATTTTGAGCAACTTTGTAAAGTCGTGCAACATAAAAACGGTAAACAATACTGTTACAAAAACGGTATTTTATACAGTGATTTATATAATAATTTCAAAGAATTATCACAAGAAAAAATTGATAATACCGATTACCATATTATTTTTAATAATGAATATTACTTAAGCGATATTACAAGCTTCATATCCAGCTATATCAACGATTCACAAAGAAATATTGATCTAGCTGTCACCATCAGCACACTTCAAAACATCAGTTATTTAGATACAATTCTAGAGCAATTTAACGCCAAAGATTCAATTGAATTATATGAACAATTCAGTGACTTTTTTGACACTCAAAAAACAAGTGAAAACGGGCGTGAGCTTATATTACAAGCACTTTCTGAACAGTATTTATTATTAGAAGACGATAGTGTTATTACTATTGATAATTTCATTTCTGAGTTCTTACAAAACAGTAATTATTTGCAGAAAATTAAAGACTTCTTTAATGATAATTACAATATTGAAGATTTCACAGATGAATCAATAAGCGATTGTTTACTTGCATGTTTTGAAGATAATTATAGCTTCGAAAAACAAATGTTCAATTACTCAGAACAGCATGATTTCAATGAAGTTGAGCAACAACTTAACGAGTTAGAAAACGAGCTAAAACAAGGTAGTTTAAGCAATAAAAACAAACTAAAAAAAGGATTTTAAAATGAATATTTATACACTACCAATTTCAAAAAACATAGATGTGAAATGTTTAGTAAAAAAAGAAAACAACGTTATCAGTATTGATTATCAAGTGATTTTCGATAACAAAAATACAGTTGTTAATTGTGATTATCTAGAGATTGAAATTCATATGAGCGATCAAGCGAGTGAAGAAGTAGATCATTATCGTTTGATCGGAAAAAACGAAAGTAATTATATACTTTATTCAAAAATAGACAGCATATTTTTAGATGAAGAAAAATTTAAAAAATTAAGAATTAACGCAAAAACAAAAAGAGGTTAAAAATGGAAACATATTGCGGCTATACAGTAGAAGAAATTAGAGAAATGGAATCAAACGGCACTTTACCACAACACGTATTAATTGATTATGTAAATGGTGATCCCGATGGTGGAGACGAGTAAATTATGAATATAAAAATTAAAACTAAAACTAAAATTATTATTACAAAACAGGAAATTATGAAATGAGCAACACAGAAGAATTAAAAGAAATAGAAAAAGGAATTAAAAAACTAACTTACCTTTTAGATAGAGGAGATGGAAATCACGAGGCTATTGTAAAAGACTTATGGATATTAGAAAAAAAGAAAATTTCTTTAAATATATTGTCAGAGGATGGATTATATTTTAGCCCTATTAATCAATTTAATTCAGAATCTTATGGAGTATATACGGACAAAACGGCTGATAATCAGCGTGTTAATTTAAAGTGTAATTTTGACACATTTGTAGTTACCAAATATCACCAAAAGTTTAGAGATTGCGATTCATGCAACAAGTTAAAAGATAAGATTGAAATGCAAGTTTTTATGCCTAGTTGTGGTCAACATTTATGCTTAGACTGTTTTGATCGAGAAATGAGAGAAGAATATTTAAATGATAATTGCAATTTTGAAATAATAGAGATGCATGAAGATATATCTGAGTATAAGTATAGTTTTTCATATGACCATGTTTCAATTGGATTTGATACATTTGCATACTATCAACCAAAAGAAACAGAAGATTTATATTATATTAGTTTTTATCAAAAATCTGAGTTGGGTGAATTAAAAGAAGTCAGTTCATTAACAAGATTTGAGTTATCAAAACAAGAACTTAATTTCTTGAAAAAACAATACAATCTAAAACCGCTTGGACAAACTGAAACAGAGGATCTATAAGATGATTTCGAGTTTACGTTTTAAAAAGGCTTATACCTATTTTGAAGATAAAATATTAGAACCACTTTTAACAATATCTTTAATAGCATTCAGTTTTCTAGCAACTTACGCATATTTAGACGCAAGAACAAATTATTTAAACTATCTCTAGCGCACTTCGTTTGCTTACTCAAAATTTCAAACAAAACAAGTTTATTATAAATTTTCGAGTCTCATTAAAGAAAAGACTTTAGTCCAGCCTTTGCTGGATTATTAGATCAGAATCCCTCTATAAAGCCCTATTATCAACGTTCAACCATTTTTAATGCAATCACTCATGTAAACCTTTCCCCTCTGTTTACTGCACTTTTTCGTAGTCAAAAAACAATTTTTACAATTAATGAAATATTTTTTAAATTTTAAATTTAAAATAAAATATTTTTTAAATACAAAGAAATATTTATTAATTTTTAAACGCGATTGAAATTTACATTTGAATTGAATACAATGTAAAGCACTTAATAATAAAAGGAAATAAAAATGATTGAAGAAAATAATAGATGGTTTCACATTGTTTTAGAAGAACGTACTGGTATCTATAGTTATAATTATATGGATATAGATCTCTTTGTGAAAAAAGTTTTAAAGCGTGAAGATGGAAAATTAAACCTGCTTGCTTTATTGAACGCTAAAGCAAAAGGCACTAAGTACAGTAAAGAAATTATTGATTTAATAAATGTTCTAAAAAAAGATCAAACAATACATGTTTATGATTATGACAACTACTTTAATCTATTTAAAAAATTCATAAATATAGATAAAGATATTATTGAAGAATCTTTAGAAACAAGTAAATATCACATTTTAGACATACAAGAATACTTAGATGATTATATAGATAATAATTATCTTATAAACAATCATTTAGAATCTGTTGCTGATCGCGTTTTAGCTACATATCCTTATGACTTGATAGAAGATGAAGCCTTTGATCATATTTGTGAAGAATTACAAGATCAAGACGAGTTTGAATTGACATTAATCAGTCACTCAGAGAATCATAGTTTTTATAAAACAATCGAAATCCCAATAAAAACATATTTAAAAGAAAAACTAGAAGCTCTTAAAAGTCCAGCATAAGCTGGATTGTTTAAGAAAAAATACATTTAATTAAAACTTAATCAAATATAAAAATAAAATCTCCATTTACTTCTATACCTAAAATGGTATTTTGATAATAGATAAAAAATAAAGGATATATATAATGAAAAACATTAAAGAACCAATTAATTTAATTACTATTTTACATAAACTTGCTTTTTCAGATGTAACAAAAAATGATATAAAAATATTATTTGTATTATTAAATAGTGAAAATTATGCAAACAATTCTAATAAAACATTTGAATTAATTCAAAATGATTTTATTGAAGAATATAACAAAAACAGAAGTGTAAAAGTTAGTTATTCGACAGAGTTAAATCAACCTCATTTATCTAGATCATTAAAAAACTTAGTGGAAAATGATGTGTTAGAAAAAAGTAATTACAACGAATATAAAATTAGATTTGTAGATAAGCTTCTTAAATTACAGCAAATGCAAGATTAAGCACCTTTGAAAAGCCCAATAACAGGTTATATTACTTAAGGGCTTCCATGTAATGACTAATGTTTAATATAGCTTCAGATCATTCTTAAAAGCATCAGAAGCAACAAAGAATTCTTCTTCTTTCTCATCCCATTCGATCTCTACAGAGTCAAGTTTAGAACCACCAAAGTACACAGAATGAGAATGCTTATTATGAGTATCAATTTTTGTGACATTACAGTTTTGAGAAGCGAAAAGCTGGCTATATTTCCCCATATTTTGGTCGAACATTTCTTCACGATTATCAACAATTTCATGTGATGCTAATTCTCTAGCAGTATCCCAATTCATTTGTTTTACTGCTATGCAATAATCATAAGCAATTTCTTCAGGCGTATTTGAACCACAAGCCGTTAATGCTGCGGCAAATGGTAAAACTAGTAACAATTTTTTCATTTATATAATTCCTTTTTAATTTTTTTAAAATAAACTTTTAACTTTATAAAGACCATCTTCACTTTTATACATTTTTAGTTTTTTAACAAAATTCTCAAATGTTACAACTGTATATCTACGCTGTTCATCTACATCAGTCACAACACAAATTGATTGCTCTAGCTTTTCTCTAGCACTGTAATTCAAGCCTTTTTCTAGCTTGTCTATAGTCTTCTGTATGTATTTATCTTCCAAAAACGCGGTGATTCGATCTGCATCCATGCTTGCATAAGCTTCACATACTTCTGTTGCTGCTTCTTTCAATGAAAGCTTTGCAATATCTTCTTTACTTAATGCGTCAGAACAGCCAGCAAGACCAGTTACAGCTAGAGAAATAGCTAACATTAATGATTGTTTTTTCATTTTTAAACTCCTTAATCAACACACCAACCTCCTACCGTGGGTTGGAGATAGTATTTATAAGTTACTTTAGAATGGTTGTCAACTAAGAATCTGTTTTTACATAAGAAATTCCTCATGAATAAAGAATCAGAAGCTAATGCATTAATTGTTAAGCAATTAAAAAAGTTCAGAAAATATAAAAATATTTCACAGGGTGAAATTGGTTCAGTTATTGAAGTTTCAAATCAACAATATTCAAAGATAGAAACTGGTAAGAACCGTATATTTGCTGGTCAGTTATTTTTAATTTCAAAACATTATCACATTGATATTTCGTGTTTTTATTCAGACTACAACTTCAATAATTCTTAGGCTACCACACTCGAATTAATTCCCAATTTCTAACTAGGATGGAAATATGTCAGATTTCATAGACAACATTGCACAGCACTACTCTATACCTCAAGAATCTCTTGCTTATCAATACATGAGTCTTAAGACAAGAGCATCAGATAGAGGTAGTAAAGCAAGACGTTCATTGGGCAACTTATACGCTATTTATGTACTTTGTGAGGATTTCGTAAATGGAAATATGCAAGGCTCAAGATTTACCGATTTAATGGCAAGAATGAAGGGGCTACCTTTTGGAGCAAAATTGCAAAACCATCCTCTTGATAATCGCTTAAATGATGAAGTGAGAAGAAAATATACTCTTCCAGATCATTTATTACCAGTTCAACCAGCTAATATTGGAACTGCTAAAGCAAGAAAAATTTCTATTGATTTTTTGTCACATGGAAACATCCAACCACTAAATGCAGCTAACTTTATTGTTAATGTAATTAGAACCTATGTTGAAATTATTGAACACAATCAGAATTCATATTTAGATGAAATAGAAAGCTCAAATGGCGCAGAAGAAATAGCTTCTGTTATCCGTAGTTCATTTGAATATGAAGCAGATGCCCGACTGTTTGAAATAGTTTCTCACGCTCTCCTTTATTTACATTATAAACAAAAAGTTGTGTTTTTTGGCTACAGTGCTCAGCAAATTCAACAAACACCTCTAATTTTGCATAAAACAGGAAGAACAAACGCAAATGATGGAGGAATTGATTTTGTCTTACAGCCTTTAGGAAAGTTTTATCAAGTTACAGAAACTTTAGATTTTAAAAAATATTTTTTAGACTTTGATAAAATGAACCGTTTTCCTTTAAGTTTTGTAATAAAAACAGAATTAGTCCCAGAAGCTGTACGGACTAAGATTTATAATGATGCTAGTCGTGCAATAGATGCTCAGACCTTACAGCGTTACATGGGCTTATTTGATGAAATAATCACATTAAATGAATTGGATAGTATTTTAGTATCTGTCTTACAGTCTCCTCAGTTAATACAGGAATTAAAGGAGACAGTAGTAAACAGCTTTAAACTTGAATATGGGATGCTAGATTAAACTACCCTGTAATTCTTCAACAGATGAATTTTTAGGTTCGGGAGATACTTTCTCTCGTACCTTTTTAGATCTGTTTGTTGTTTTTCTTTTTTTCTCTTTAACCAACTCTTCTTCTGTGTAGTGAGAAGGCAAACCTAATCTTCTAATCCCTATTTTTACGTATTCAGGATTAATTTCAATACCTATAGCCTTTCTTCCTAGCTTCTTAGCAACACCACAAGTTGAAAAACTACCCGAAAATGGATCTAAAACCACATCATCTGGATTAGACGAGGCTTTTATTATTCGTTCAAGTAAAGCTTCAGGCTTTTGAGTTGGGTGGTTTTCATACTCTTCCATTTTAAATCTTACACGAGAAAAATCCCAAACATTGCCAGGAACTTTCTTTGTATTATATGGTTGAGGTGGATTCTTTCTATAATCAATAAGCTGTCGCTTAGCTCCCGTTTTAGCTTCAACCATTATTTCTTTATAATTAAATGTGTATTTAGCCTTATCTTTCGTAAGCATAAGTATAGGTTCATATAGTGATCCAAAATATTTTTTAGCTTGAACACCTGAACTATCGTATGACCATACAATACGACTCTGTATTGAAAATTTTTCTCGACATTTAATATCAAGATAAGGCATATTTTCAGTACTATTCATTAAATAAAATGTACCTTTAGGACTAAGTACTCTATAACACTCATCAATCCATTCATAAGCCCACTCTAAGAAGTCTTTTTCTTCCCAGTTTTCTATCAATCCATCAAAATCTTTACCAATATTATAAGGAGGATCAGCAAAAATAAGATCCACACTACCGTCAGGTATTAATTTTAACTTTTCTAATACATCACCTTGGTGAATTACATAATCTTGATTTTCTGATATAAATTTCATTATTAGCTTACTTTACCTTTAGAATGAAACGATAATAGCACATTGTAAAAGTGATATTAACTTCAAAAAATACAGGCTTTTATCATAAAACACAGATACTTAATTTCAAGGTATTGTTTTGTTAGAAGAAAGTTATAGTTTAGAATTATATTTCTCATGTAACCAAACTTCAAAAAGCTTTTTCTGTTTTTTAGAAATCTTTAACCCGTAAGTTCGTTGCATATAATAATAAGTCTCTGCAATTTTCTTACGAGCTTCTGGTGGAGGCTCAATCACCCGTTGCTTAAAATCTATTTCAACGTCACAAGCCCCGTAAGCACGTTTTTCACCTTCAATCATACCAAAGCGATAGTTTGACCTGTCTGCATTAATTTCACCAATAGCAGGAGCTAGATTATTAATATCAGCTTCCATTTTTTTAAATTTTTCACTAACTTTTTTACAGTTTTTTCTTCCTCCGTTTTGCCAGCACTTTAGCTGATTTCCCAGTTCAGATGCACTAACTATATGATCCCACTCGATCCGTTTTGCTCTAGCATTTACTTTGCCCTTTTTAGTTAATTCATTTCGTGGGACATAGCCACACGAAGCAGGATCAGGAACAAGCTTTTTACCCTGTTTTTTAATACTACAGCCGCAATAAATTGTTTCAGTATCAGCGTTTACTTGTTTTGATAAATGTTTTTTTGCACTAGAAAATGAATTAAATTCTTTACTCGTGGCAGCACTAATATTCAACAACAATAAAATAAGAATAATTTGTTTAGCAAACATTAAAAAACTCCAGTTTTTCATAAAATTTTATAATAGCTATATTGATTAAGCATTTAACTTGAGGGGGATTCGAGGACTATTTAACCATTTAACGGCTTTTTCATGCCATTGGTTATTATAAGTAGATAGGAATTTATTAAAAGCTAATACTTTGAAATGTTCTTGTTGCTTAAACATTTTAAAGTGACTTCCATCTAAATCATTCCATGCGACAGCAATTATAAATTTTTCTAAGTCATCAGTTAGTAAATGAATGGTTTGAATAGAAATTGGTGATATTTTATCTTGAGCTATTAATTCATCTAAAGTGATATTTTGGGTTTGTTCATCCATGATATTTATCATCCTTGCTTAGTGCATATAATTCATTTTATATGATAATAAACGTTTATTTTTTATAGAAATAATTATTAAAAATGTTTGTGTGTAATTACCTACCATGTTAGCAAATTGTGACCACCGCTTGCGGCAATTTCCAATGCGCGTTTAGCCAAGGGCTGACCGACAACATCGGCGATATCATACTGGCAATTTATCGTTGGGTTATGGCTCAATGTTGTTTCAACAAAAGGTAAGGTTTGCTGCTTGAGAAAGTGTGGAAATAGTTGAGTCAAAT
>Ga0209707_1000773_pt1 | contig 18881 bp, 15 predicted proteins | sample EN4Hudsemesocosm_FD_184630 | JGI IMG/M metagenome (GOLD analysis project Ga0209707, IMG submission 184630) | Methane-oxidizing microbial communities from mesocosms in the Hudson Canyon - EN4B Hudson Canyon (SPAdes) (version 2) | ecosystem: Environmental > Aquatic > Marine > Cold seeps | place... | reverse complement strand
AAGATGTCGCTCATGTTCATATTGGGCCAGAATTGCGTCGTGGTGTTGCCGAGCTTAATGGTGAAGGTGAGGTGGCTGGTGGTGTGATCATTATGCGGTTTGGTGAAAATGCACGGGCAACCATTACGGCGGTAAAAGAGAAATTACAAGCACTTAAAAAAGGCTTGCCTGCAGGGGTAGAAATTATCCCGGTCTATGATCGTGGAAACCTAATTGACAGAGCTGTTGCAACTTTAAATGTTGCTCTGGTGCAAGAGTTGATTATCGTCAGTCTTATTGTCGGAATGTTTTTATTGCACCTGCAATCTTCATTAGTGATTGTTATCAGTTTACCTTTAGGTATTTTGATTGCTTTCATTTTGATGCGGTATCAAGGCATCAATGCCAATATTATGTCTCTGGGAGGGATCGCCATAGCCATTGGTGATATGGTGGATGGAGCTATTGTGATGGTTGAAAATGCGCATAAACATTTGGCCGATATGCGAGAGAGGAAGAAAAGGGATTTGACTAGTCGTGAACGCTGGGAAGCAATTAACACCGCATCCCAAGAAGTGGGACCCGCTTTATTTTTCTCGCTATTAATCATTACTGTTTCATTTATTCCTATTTTTACCATGCAGGCGCAAGAAGGGCGCTTGTTCAGTCCATTAGCTTTTACAAAGTCTTATGCAATGGCTGCTGCAGCTATTTTAACGGTGACAGTCGTTCCCGTTTTAATGGGCTATTTTATTCGTGGCAAGATTGTTCCTGAACAGAAAAATGCCAGTAACCGGATGTTACATTTTCTGCATACTCCGGTTTTGAAATTGGTCATGCGGAATCGTGTAATAACTTTAGTGATTGCTACTTTATTGCTAGCTTCAACTGCGTATCCTCTAGCAAAAATAGGCAGTGAATTTATGCCGCCTTTGGATGAGGGTGATATCTTATATATGCCAACAACATTTCCTGGTATTTCCATTACCAAAGCGAAAGAGTTACTGCAACAAACGGATAAAATTCTAAAAACATTTCCAGAGGTCAAACAGGTGTTTGGTAAGGTGGGCAGGGCAGAATCAGCAACAGATGCGGCGCCTTTATCAATGATGGAAACCACGGTGAGTTTAAAGCCAAAACAGCAATGGCCGAATCCAGATAAAACGACTCAACAATTAATGAGTGAAATGGATAAGGCAATTCAGTTTCCAGGGGTCGCCAATGCCTGGACTATGCCAATTAAAACGCGTATTGATATGCTGTCAACGGGGATTAAAACCCCTGTTGGTATCAAAGTGTCAGGCCCCGACTTGAACGTTTTGCAGCAACTGTCTCAACAAATTGAACTGGCAATGAAAACCTTGCCAGAAACGCTGTCTGCTTTTGGTGATAGAGCCGTGGGAGGGTATTACCTTGATTTTGATATTAACCGGGTAGCGGCTGCCCGATATGGTTTAACGACAGGTGATGTGCAAGATGTGCTGCAAAGTGCCATAGGGGGGATGAATATTACAGAAACAGTTGAAGGCTTAGAACGTTACCCCGTCAACCTGCGTTACCCACGAGAACTGCGCGATAATATGGATAGTCTTAAGCGAGTATTAATTCCAACCCCCACAGGTAGCCAAATTCCTTTGGCGCTAGTTGCGGAATTAAATCTTAGGCGAGGCCCACCGGTCATTAAAAGTGAAAATGCACGACCGAATGCCTGGGTGTATGTTGATATAAGTACCTCTGATATTGGCGGTTTTGTAACTAAAGCCAAGCAAGTACTGGCCGAGAAAGTAACGCTTCCAGCAGGCTATACCCTTGTGTGGTCTGGGCAGTTTGAGTATATGGAAAGAGCTGCAGAAAGATTAAAAATTGTTGTTCCTATTACCTTTCTAATTATTTTTTTATTACTGTATTTAACCTTTGGAAATATTGCTGAGCCCATCATTGTCATGCTGACGGTACCCTTTGGGCTGATCGGGGGAATTTGGCTGGTTTATGTTTATGGCTTTAATTTATCAGTAGCGGTCTATGTTGGCTTTATTGCACTGGCTGGTACGGCGGCAGAGACAGGCGTTATGGTCTTAAATTTTATCGATCTAGAAATGACCCGATTACGACAGAAAAAACAGAGGATTTTATCGGCCTCAGAGATTAGTCATGCAGTTATTGAAGCAACCACCTTACGTGTTCGTCCCGTGGCGATCACCGCCATTTCAACGATGGTAGGTCTAGTCCCTATTATGATAAGTACGGGGACGGGAGCAGATGTTACTCAACGGATAGCCGCTCCAGTTTTGGGGGGAATGTTAACGGTGTTGTTGCTTAGCTTGTTAGTTTTTCCTGTTATTTATAGTTATGTTTTACAGTTTCAAGAAAAGCAGGGTAAGTCAAAATAATGAGTCATTATTTGGGGGGCAGGCTTTCAGCCTGCATTTAAAAAGTAGCTACGCTCCAAAGTTGTTCTTGATTCCCACAAGCTTCAGCCAATTTCCAGAGATAGTATTGTTTGCTAGTAACGAACGATACTGGAATGAGTGCCATGACAACTATTGATGTAGGAGCGTCCGCCCTCGGCGCGATATAAAATAGATGCTTTGCTCTAAAAACTGCCAATTATCATCGCGCCGAGGGCGAGCGCTCCTACCTGTTCCTAATTCAAAGTAATGAATGTGCATAAAATAAAACCGACAACTTTGGGGCGCAGTCCTTTAGGCTGCTTTTAATATGCAGGCTGAAAGCCTGCGCCCCGAATAATTGCTTAAGTTATTTGATGCATGTTCCTAAAGATATACATAATGGCGGAAAGTGATGTGTAATTAGGTAAATTAATATCTCGTCAGCAATACTCTTAGTTTGGTAAATTTAGCTGAGTTTGAGATTAGGTTCTAAGTAGGAGTTTTAGAAAAATAAGGCATTGCTAATGCGGCTGACTTTAAATGGTAGTTTTTTTCTTGAATTATACAAAGGAATATCTATACTTAAATGAATTTAATTTTATGGAGAGGGGTATGAATATTTTATTCAAAAATATTCCTATCGGTGTGTCTGGCGGAGAGTTAGCCAGGTTTATAGAATCTGAGATTAATGGCGATATTCTTACCGGTAAGAAGCTATCAGTACATGTGGGCTCTATAGAGATGATGGAAAGGCAAGACCACTATTGCCGTCCCATTGAGCAGTTTGGAGTGGTGAGAGTTTCACCTGCCAATTTAGCAGAAAAAGTAATAAAAAAAATGGATGGATGCTGTTTTAATCAGTTTAAAGTCACGGTTAGAGAATATTTTTATCGGTCTACTGCTAATGATAAGCGGCTTAAAAAAATTGCTAGCCTTGAAGTTCTACTGGAAAAAAGAGTTAAAGACAGGCGAGAGAAACACTTGAGTTATTCTAGGCAGATTTGAGTTGAGCTTTTTATTTCTGTAGACAACTCATTACTTTGGCAGCTTATTTCAACTCATGATCAGTGTTGATTATCAGTACTATTACATAGCAGTAGAAAATTTATTTATGTTAAATTGACCCCTGGATTATCTAAGCGTATTCTTAACTTTGGCTATTGTCTTTTTATGGCTAAACACACAAGGATTGCTTGTTAGGCTTTATTTAAGTGGATGATTTAATGAAAGAGCAAGAAAAAATTGAGTACATAACCTCGACTGACTCAGCTTATAGGGTAGATGATTCTTCTGTTATAGGGTGGGGGAACTCAAGGGTTAGGCTTTTTATCGTGACGTTTTTAGTTTCCTTAATGATTGGGATAATTATTAACTATTCCAGACCCGCTGTTTATATCAGTAATGCAACACTTTTGACTTCAGCTGCTACTGCTGTTGATCAACGAAGTCTAGATGTCGATTTTCAGCATGTAACAATTCAAAAACAAAAGCTGTTAGGGGTTGAGTTATTAACAGAAACACTGCGTAGAATGCATTCGGCAGACGATAACACTAAAAATATCTCCAGTCTCACACTGGCAGATGTGCGTAATATGTTAACAGTTGAGCCCATTGAGGAAACTAATCTTCTAAATATGTCAGCGCAAGGACCTGTTGCTGAAATACTTCCTGTGCTAATTAATAGCTGGATTGATGTTTACCTTGATGCTAGAGCTTTAAGTATAAAAAATGCTACTAGTGATACGGTTGAACAAGTTAAAAACGAATTAGCTGAGTTAGAACTTAAGATAGAACAGAATCAAGTAGAGTTAGGCTTGTTTAGGAAAGAGCATGATATTAGTTCGATTAGCAGAGAAGAAAATGAGTTGCCTGCCACCCTTATAAGTTTGACAACGGCCTTTAATAAAGCAAATGAAGAAGTTATTAATACTAAAGCTAAGTTAGATGCTATTAATCAAGCCATAGCAAGTGGGCAGGCAGTGGTCCCTAAACAAGATCAGACAAGTTTAACTGAGCTTGAAAGTGAGTATCGAAAATTAAAGGCAAGGCTGGCAGAGTTTGATAAAAATTTTACCCGTGATTATTTGCAATTTAAAGGTTCAATGAAATATATACCTGAGCAAATAAAAAAACTAGAACAGCAAATAAAACAGAAACGGGAGCTAGGTAAAGGCATTGTTTGGACAGAAGCCAGTCAAAATTATATGGCAGCCAGCCAAGTTCTGAATAAGATTAGAAAGCAACTGGATGAGCATAAAGGAAAGGCAGTAAAGTTCACTGCAATATTTTCTAAGCACCAGACTTTGATGGATGATCTTGAATCCATGCAATTATTGATGAGAGAAACACAAGACCGTTTACTAAAAATAGAAAGCAAACAGTTTGAGAAATATCCACAGGTTGATGTAGTGGAACGGGCGAGTGTTAATCGGCAGGCAATAAGTCCAGACTATAATATAGGTTTATTCGTTGTTTTAATCATCTCATCATCTTTAGCTTTTTTTACGGTGTGGTTTAAAAGCTATTTAATGCAAGGTTACCCGGGCCCAGAGCAGGGCGACTTTAAATTTCCCATCGCTAGCTGGGTTGGACATGAGCAGTCAAATGAGAAATTAGTCTCACAACAAGACAGTCGTCAAATAGAACAAAACCAGAATAATGAATTACCTCAGCTACTTGCTGATCAAGATATTGAAAATGTTGATATACAGCTATTGTTGAGTCATGGAGATAAAAATACCCAACAATTAATTTTATTAATATTATCTGGACTAGAGCTGGAGGAAATATCAAATTTCAAGGTGGAACAAATAAATAATGATTCGGCTGCTATTGAAGTGACAGGAAAATCTGCCCGAGTAGTGATCATAGGAAAAGCCCTCCAGCATATCTTGAATCAATCTATGCAACAGGGCATGTTATGGGGGGAGCAGGATAAGCTTTCTATAACAGAAATGAATGCCATATTGTATTGTGCAGCTGTAGATTTAGGGCTTAATCAGTTAGAGAAAACCTTGGCAGGCAGTTTAAGACAAAACTATATTATTTATTTAGTTGAACAAGGGATACGTTTAACGGCTTTAGCTGAAATTGTTGGCTACTTATCACCCATAGAGTTAGCAGCCTATGGCGCTTTCTCACCTGCTGGAGAAGGCTGTAATGCTGAACAGATTCAGCTGATTCATCCATTATGCAAATAAAAGGGTAGAGTTAAATACTCATTTTTCTCTGCTGTAATTCCTAATGCTTCCATGTGAATAAATATTTATGGCTCTATACAAACCCCAGGTTTAGAAAAAACCAGTAAATTCCTGAGTTATTCTTATTGGTAGGAGGGGCCTATTGGCCGCGCCTGTTCTTGATCTTGTTCCGGTCGCGGCCAATAGGCCCCTCCTACTTTTATCGGCAAAACTTCAAATACTGCTAAGAAGTTAGTGGTTTATTAATAGCCATGTAAATTTCCAGTACTTTCATTTATAGGGTAATTTTTGGCTAGCCAGTATACCTGTACTATACTTAAGTTTATTTTAGGCGATTGCGTGTTTACTTACTTTAAGGCTGGAGATATATGCACTTTTTACACTCTTTTTGTAAAAAATATATTTTATCAGCGGTATTGCTGTTAGGTATTTTGTTATCTGTTTGTACTGCAATGGTACAAGCTGAAGGCCTTGCTAAGGTAAAAGAACTTGAAACTGTTAATTTACAGCTTAAATGGGTACATCAATTTCAATTTGCTGGTTATTACGCAGCTAAAGAACAGGGCTATTATGCGGATGTAGGGCTTGATGTTCATATCCATGCCAGTAAGCTGGACAAGTCAGTTGTTAATCAAGTGATTTCCGAGGAAGCCGAGTATGGTGTGGGTGATGTGGGGATTCTTTTTAATTATGCTTTAGGTGCTCCAATTAAAGTATTAGCTGCTATCTTTCAGCATAACCCGTTGGTTTTTATTAGTAAGAAAAGTTCGGGTATTACTAGGCCTCAAGATATTATTGGTAAACGTGTGATGCAGAGAGCTATTGCGACGGATGAATCATCGTTAAGATTAATGTTAACAGAGGCAAAAATAAGTCAGGAACAATATACCTCTGTAAAACATAGTTTTGATTATAAAGATTTAATGGCAGGAAAGGTCGATGTGATGACAGGTTATATAACAAATCAACCCTTTGCCTTAAAACAATTGGGTATTGAAGTTAATGTTATTGATCCACAGAACTATGGTGTTGATTTTTATGAAGACCTTCTCTTTACTAGTGAATATGAACTGGAACACCATCCTGGACGGGCAAGTCGGTTTTTAGCAGCCAGTATAAAAGGTTGGAATTATGCTTTTAGCCATACCGAAGAATTGGTACAACTGATTAAAACAAAATATCATCCCCAGTCCAGTATTGAGCAATTAAGAAATGAGGCTATAGAAACACGTAAATTAGTGTTGCCAGACACGATTCCAGTCGGTCAGATAAAAATTGAACGATTGAAGCAACTTGCTGATATATATAGTCGATTAAATTTATCCAGACAATTATCAGATAAAGAATTGACGGCATTTATATATCAAGGCTCTGAAGTGCCCTTAAATAAAAAGGAACGTGAGTGGTTACAGGAAAACCCCATTATTCGTCTTGGTATAGACCGAAATTTTGCCCCCTATGAATGGATTGATGATAGCGGGCATTATGATGGAATTACAGCAGACTATATAAAGCTATTTGAATTGCGCCTGGGCGTAAAGTTCAAGGCAATAAAGGATAAAGAGTCATGGCATGATGTTTTAGAAGGGGCTAAAAGTGGTGAAATGGATATGCTTTCCTGTCTGGTTAAGACAGCAGAGCGGGAGGTTTATTTAAATTTTAGTGAACCTTACCTAACTAGTTCAGCCGTTATTATCACGGAGCAATCAAATGGCTATATAGGCCAATTAAAGCACTTGGAGGGTAAACAGCTTGCCATCCAAAAAGGCCATTATACTCAGGAGTTGTTAACTAAGGATTATCCTAAGATAAAGATTATTTCGACTGAAAATATCAAAGAAGCTTTGCAAATGGTTTCTGAAGGCGAGGCATATGCTTATGTAGGCGATGTGACTTCTGCAAGTTATGTGATGAAAAAAGAGGGGTTTTTAAATTTGGTTTTTTCGGGGCCTACACCTTACAAAAGTCAGTATCGATTTGCTGCCCATAAAAGTAATGCAATACTGACGTCTATCATGAATAAAACCTTGGCAACAATTACTCAGCATGAGAAGGATTCTATATATAACCATTGGCGAGCCTTAAAGATTACTCAAGGCGTTAGTGGTGAAATCATTAGTCGTTATGTTTTAGGCATTGTCTGTTTGTTTTTATTGTTTACTTATTGGATTTTTCGTTTAAGGAAATCTGCACGTGCGGTTAAAGCCAGTGAAGCCAAGTTACAATTGATTCTGGATACTGAACCGGAATGCGTAAAAGTAGTGGATGCGGATGGCCGGCTAGTACAGATGAATCCCGCAGGATTAAAGATGATAGATGTGGAGGATGCCGAGCAGCTAATAGGACAAAAAGTTGAGCAGCTGGTGGTCGCTGAACATAGAGCAGCCTACAATGAAATGAATCAGCGGGTACTGAAAGGTGAAAGTTGTACGCTGGAGTTTCAAATCCAAGGTTTGGCTGGTAGTTTGATCTGGGTGGATACACATGCAGTGCCATTAATTGACGAAGATGATGTTGTATCTGTAATTTCCATTACTCGAGATATTACTCAGCGTAAGAAAAATGAAGAACAACAAAAAATTGCTGCGATGGTCTATCAGAACAGTAGTGAAGGGATGTTAGTCACAGATAGCGAAAATATCATCATTGCTATTAACCCTGCCTTTAGCAGAATAACGGGATATAGTTTTGATGAGGTTATAGGGGAAAAACCGAGGTTCTTGAAATCTGGATTACAGGATGACTCTTTTTATCAGGCTATGTGGAAATCAATTAATGACACTGGCCATTGGGAAGGCGAAATATGGAATAAACATAAACAAGGTTATGAGTATGCAGAATGGTTAATTATTAATACCATTTATACGAAAGATGGATCGGTGGCCCAGCATGTGGCCTTGTTTTCGGATATTACTGAAAAGAAAAAAGCGGAGCAGGTGATATGGCATCAGGCTAATTACGATGCATTAACACGATTACCTAATCGCAGTATGTTTATGGATCGCTTGAAGCAGGATATTAAATTTGCTGCACGTACTCAAAAGCCATTGGCAGTCATTTTTCTTGATCTGGATCATTTTAAGGAAGTGAATGATACTCTGGGCCATGATTTAGGTGATGAGTTATTGTGTATAGCAGCAAAAAGATTAAAGGCCTGCGTGCGTGATTCTGATACGGTTGCTCGCTTAGGGGGCGATGAATTTATAGTTGTTTTACCTGAACTTGATGATGTGAATAGTGTAGAACGTATTGCTCAAAATATTCTTCAGGAATTAAGTACCGTTTTTTTACTTGCTAAGGAGCAAGCGTATGTCTCAGCTAGTTTAGGTATCGCCTTATATCCAGATGATGGATTAAATCCTGACGATATAATTAAACATGCTGATCAGGCCATGTATCTTTCAAAAGATCTAGGTCGAAGTCGATTCAGTTACTTCACTAAAGATATGCAGGCCCAAGCCCAGTATCGCTTGCACTTAATGAATGATATGCGTAGTGCATTGCAGGAAAAACAATTTGAACTGTATTATCAGCCAATAGTGGACCTGGAAACAGGGCAGATAAATAAAGCAGAAGCGTTGATACGCTGGAATCACCCAACGCGAGGAATAGTCAGCCCTGCTGATTTTATTCCTTTAGCTGAAAATTCAGGTCTGATTATTGAAATTGGCGACTGGGTTTTCAAGCATGTCGCTAAGCAAGTTAAAATCTGGCGCGATAAATATAATAAGAATTTGCAGATCAGTGTTAACAAGTCGCCCATACAATTTCGATCTGCAACTGATCGGAATGACTGGTTGTCTTATCTTAAAGAGATAGGATTATCCGGGGAAGGTATCGTTATTGAAATTACCGAGGGTTTGTTAATGGACAATGCAGCGAATATTACCCACCAATTGTTGCAATACAGGGATGCAGGCATACAGGTTTCAATGGATGACTTTGGCACGGGTTACTCTGCTTTATCTTATCTGAAAAAATTTGATATAGACTATTTAAAAATAGACCAGTCATTTACCCGTAATTTAGCACCTGGTTCAAATGATATGGCATTGTCGGAAGCGATTATTTTGATGGCGCATAAGCTGGGTTTAAAGGTGATAGCAGAAGGGGTGGAAACAGAACAACAACGACTATTATTGGCTGCAGCAGGATGTGATTATGGGCAAGGATATTTATTTTCCAGACCTATTCCAGCTGATGAATTTGAAGCTTTATTAATTGCTAAACAATGAAAAAAATATTAGTAACGGGTGCCACAGGGCAAATAGGATCGGAACTGACGATAGCATTGCGACAGCGGTATGTTGCTGAGAATGTTATTGCCGCTGGACATAGCCGACAAGCACATGCGGAATTAATTGAAACCGGCCCCTTTATTACTCTGGATATTAGAGATCAGGCGACTCTAATTGAAGTGGTGCGTGATAATCAAATAGATACTATATTTCATCTGGCCTCGTTGTTATCAGCCGTTGCCGAAGAAGTCCCTCAAAAAGCCTGGGATATCAATATGAATGGCCTGTTTAATGTGCTGGAGACTGCTCGGATGATGAGGTGTTCAGTCTTTTTTCCTAGTTCTATAGGGGCTTTTGGGCCTCAAACGCCAGCAATCAATACACCTCAGGATACTATTCAACGGCCAAACACCATGTATGGAGTGACCAAGGTAGCAGGTGAATTACTTTGTGATTATTATCAGCAACGTTTTTCAGTTGATACTCGAGGGTTACGATATCCGGGGTTAATCTCTTATAAAACGCCCGCAGGTGGTGGGACGACAGATTATGCTGTGGAAATATTTTATGCAGCCTTAACAAGAAAATCCTATCAATGTTTTTTGAGTGCGGATACTCAACTGGATATGATGTATATGCCTGATGCAGTGAATGCTGCAATAAGCCTAATGCAGGTTGATGCCAGGCAATTGACTCATCATAATGCCTTTAATGTGACGGCCATGAGTATTACGCCTGCACAGTTAGCTGCTGAAATTAAATGTCATATACCTGAATTCAGCATAACTTATAAAGTAGATCCAGTAAGGCAGGCAATCGCCGATTCCTGGCCTAAACATATGGATGATCATTGTGCGCATCAGGAATGGGGCTGGCAGGCCGAATATGACTTGTCCACAATGGTTAAAGATATGCTGGAAAAATTATCAATGAAATTAACTGGAGAAGCGTATGGCTCTGGATAAAATTGAACGGCTGTTTTCAGAACAGTTATTAGAAAAAGATAAGGCGGGTGTGGCAAAAAGAAATGAACAGGTCATAACCGGTATTAAAGCTGCGACGGATGAATATGGACCGAGATATTATCTGGCCGGGCAGGAGGGTAAAGAATTTTTACGGATGAATTCTAATTCCTATCTGGGTTTATCAAATCACCCTGAACTGATCAAGGCCGAAGCAAAAGCAGCTGAAACATTTGGTACCGGGCCTGGCGCAGTTAGATTTATTAGTGGGACCTATCAGCCGCATATAGATTTGGAGCAAAAATTAGCCGAATTTCATGGAAGAGAGGCTACCATGTTATTTAGTTCGGCCTATGCAACAATGATGGCCGTACTGCCTCAGCTTATTACTGAAGATACTCTGGTGATAAGTGATGAGCTAAATCACAATTGTATTATCAACGCTATACGCTTATCCAAACCCGCGAAAAAAGTGGTTTATGCACACCTGGATTTGAATGAATTAAAGCAGCTTTTAAAGTTTCATAAAGACCTGTTTAAACGTGTTTGTGTTATCACCGATGGCGTGTTTAGTATGCGCGGGGATGTTGCTGATTTAGACGAAATTGTCGCTATCTGTCAGCAATATGAGTCAGCTTATGAGCAGGGTGTTTTTACACTGGTTGATGATTCTCATGGTGTTGGTGCATTCGGAAAAACAGGGCGGGGGACAGAAGAAGTTACTCAAGCGAAAGCTGATGTATTAATTTCAACATTGGGTAAAGCATTTGCAGTTAATGGCGGTTATGTAGCCTCCAGTGCAAAAGTGATTGCCTATTTAAGAGAAACAGCCCCTCTTTATATCTTCTCAAATCCAATCACGCCAGCAGAAGCAGCAGCTGCATTAAAAGCCGTACAGATACTTGATAGTGCTGAAGGGCAATTGAAATTAGAGATATTAATGAGCCGAACTAAGCAGCTAAGAAATGGTTTGTTACAAGCTGGGTTTGAAACCATATCAGGAGATCATCCAATAGTCCCCGTATTAATTCGGGATACTAAAAAAACAGCCGCTTTAGTTAAGTTTTTATTTGCTAATAATATTTTAGCAACAGGGTTAAATTATCCCGTTGTTCCAAAAGGCCAGGAAGAAATCAGATTGCAGGTTTCAGCTGATCACACCGCCAGAGACATAGCTTATGTGTTGGATCGTTTAAATGAGTTTAATTTTGCCTCAAGAACATAATTGTCCATTGTTGGATCAAAAAGAGCTAATAGAAACTATGGATCAAGCAATAAACTTGTTTTATAAGAAGCATAGTCATCAGCTGTACCGCCAGGATTAGACATTAGCCAGTGTTTGTAGTCCTGGTATTCTTCATTACTGGTCCAGAGTAGCGAGGCTGTGCCTATGATGGGGATAGATGCAAGGAGTCGCTTACTACGTTCCTTCATTTTTACTTTTGCAATATTTTTCTTATTGTTTAATTTTAGTTTAGCTATTTCCTTTTTATGTTTAGCCTTTAACCGTATGATTTCCTGCTTATGTTTTATATTGCTGGCAGTCATTGCAGAGGTAGCAGTTATCTTAGTAGTGTTCAGAATGTTATCAAATAATATCCATGAAACGGGGGTGCCTGCTAATAGAATTAGAATAAAGAGTTTTTTAATCGTTTTTTTAACAAGTTTCATTTATCCATTGTATAGCACACAATAAAATAACCATCATACTCAAGCCTGTGCGTATAAGCGAATGGCTACATTTTGTCTCTGTTGAATATTTGGTGTCATTTCATTCTTTTATGGATCATAAATCAAAGACCCTTTATTTTATGTCTGTGTGCTTGTTAATAGATGCCATAATTGTATCCTCTAGGCAATATTAGGCTTTATGATAATGATTTGTTGCTTTAACTTCGGGTTGTTTAAAAATTAGAACTTAGGATTCTTGGGTGATTGTAGTGAGTCCTTAATCTATTTCTGAATACTACAATAAAGCTTAAAAAACTTCAACCAGCCCTGAATAAGGGGAGTACCAATGGTTATTTATTTTTTATTTTCAATGTGTTGTTTGTTTATGGTTCGCCTGTTGTCCACTGAGTGTCCATTTTTGCTGTAAAAATCAAATTTATCTGGATAGGCTTTTTGGTTTTTCTTTATTGCTATGTGTGGAAATTTTGTTTTAGGGAGGTTGGCTGGAGATGGTGTCTTTTGTTGTGGTGTTTTGTCTGTGAGTGGACAACGAAGGTGTTTTGATGGGCGGGAATTTTATCAGTCCCTTGATTTTAATGGCGTCCCGAGAGGGAGTCGAACCCCCGGCCTGCCCCTTAGGAGGGGGCCGCTCTATCCAGCTGAGCTATCGGGACAATAGGATGGCTATTCTAGCATAATGTTGTTACTTTATTCTTTTCGATTTCTAATTTCTTCACGTTCTAGAGTAGTAACAAAGCGTTCTAGTGCATTTCTGTTTTTAGAGGAGAGGTTTTCGAAATAACCACCTATTAATGTTTGTCCTGCCCCTTGCTTTGAAGTTTTTACAAAACGAACGGAGAGGTCAAAGTCTATATTTTGTTTATCAATACTAATACGACAGTTTTTTACTAAGTCGCCTCTTTGAAAACGGGCTATATTGTTGGGGGTGCTAATACCAACTCCACCACGGGATAAATCAAAAATGGAACCACCAATAGTTGCTTTTGTGCGTCCAGAAACACCACTAAAAGGAATGTTGAATGTAGTTATTTGTATACGCGGTGATGATCTACGTTGGGGGTAATAGACTTTATTTGGTATGGCAGATTTATAATAGGCAATCCCTCTAGAAGAGCCTGCTTCAATGTTGCTCAGTTTGAAGGCTAAACGAATACCGTTGTATATACTGGATAGTTTTAGATTGTTTTTAGTCAGTAGTAGCGCATTCCCATGTTTGGGAAGTAACTCATCAAGGATGATTTGCTTGTTTTCTATCTGAACATCCAGGATTGATGAGCTGAATTGTTCCTCTGTATCTTCAATAATGATGGTACAAAGAGGGGATGCGTCTTCGATATCCTTTAGCAGGCTAATTATTTTTTCAGGCTCAGTTAAAAAATTAGGGTTTGAGTCGAGTTCGGGATGGTAATCTTTGGGCTCTATTTCTTTTGTGTTTTCTTTCTTTTTAAAAAAAGACTTTAATGTCCCTAGCATGGGTGATGTTCCCTTAATCTTTAATTACTGAATCTCTGGAAGGCTTATTAATAGTATAAATTAGGTACATATACTTTATAGGCTTCTTGAGGTAATTCTAAAAAAAGTGTTCCCTATTTTCTGCTAACAGAGACTTGATGTTTATGTAGTTTACACTGAAATTAGCGTATGAGAAAGTCGTTCGCTATAGGTTGAGCCATCTCGTCCATACGTTGTTGCTTGCTGAGATTTACCTTTAATGATTTGTAATGAGCGTTGAGTATGTTGGGCGAGTAGATTAATGCTTGCGCCATTTTTCTCATTAAGCAATTTGCATTGTTTTGAAATGGAAATTATTTGTTGCCAGAGGGAGGTTGAGCCAGAGGTGTTAAGGTTTACTGATTCAGCTTTTTTAAAATACTCTTCAATACCACAGGGTGAAAGTTGTAATTTTTCAGTGGCAAGTACTTGTGTCATTTGTTTCGAAAACTGGTCAAGCTGAGAGACTGTTTCTTTTTTATTGAATGCTATGCTGGATATTGCATTGGAATCAGCATGATTCTTTAAATTATCAGCTTCTGTGGTGAGAAGATGAAGTAATTTGGAGCTGAGGTCTAAGCCATTTTTAAGTAGCTTTTCTGTGATAGGGTAAGTTTTATTAATCATAATACTATCTACTGTCGTTGAATTGTTCTCGTTCCATTTGAATCATTTTTTTAGCAATTCTTTCAGCATCAATAGGGTATTTACCTTCTTCTAATGCTTTTTTAACTGCGTGAACTCGCTCTTCATTAATTATTTTTGATGATTGAGACGATCCAAATGCCTTAGTTATTTCCTTTGCAACAGCAGTAATATCAAGATTATCTTTTGACTTGTTGGTAGCTTGCGGTTCAGTACTTTTCACTTTTTCAGGCGTAACTGATTTTAATGATGCACCTGTACCGTTTGCTTTACCTGAAACTGGCTGAATAGTCATGATAGTTCTCTATAATTGGTTTAATCTATAACTGTTATCGACAGTTTATTTGATTACTTGAGTGTTTATTTTATCTCTATCAAAAGGTAACGACAACCAATCCTTTATTAACTACTGTTGCTTGGACAATTTGTTGTGATTTTATATTTTTTATTCTAATATTCTGGTTTTGTATGCCATCCATTAAAGCGATTCCTGAAGCACTAATCTCAAGGTTAGGGCTGCTTATTTTTATGGTGACTTTCTCTCCTCGTTTTATAAGTTTGGGTTCGGTTATATTTCTTTGTGTAATAATGCTGCCCTGGGCTAGGTTTCGGGTGGCTTGCTTGTTGACAATGTTTTGCCAGCCAGTGAAATAGCCTGAGCGTAGATCGCTAATTTCTTTTTTTTCAAGTCGTATGTTTTTTGTAGTATAAAAACTACCGCGCTTAATTGGCTGTGATAAAACCATGACCTCTTTATATATGTTGATAATGACAGAGGTATAAATAGTCCATTTCTTTTTACTTTCACATTTAATACCGATGGCATTTCTACCTGCTTTAAGCGAGCCTTTAGGTGTAAAAATATTAAGTGGTTCGTTACATAAAGGCAGTTTTAATCTGCTGTCAATTTGCCCTAGTTTTATTTGATAGTCTGTCTCTGCTGTTAAGTTTTCCGCAATAAATTGACGGCTTGCCTGCTGTAGAGAAGCAACTGATTGAACCTGAGAGGCGTTACTGTGTTGTATGTAAGCAGTAAGAAGCAGTGTTCCAATAATCAAATTTATTTTTTTCATAATATTGCGGCAATTTTATGACGGTTGTTAACGCTTGTATTTTTATAAGCATAAAGTAGGCCAATTATTTTATTAAGTAAATTTATGGAAAGTCGTTATACTTAAACGTATAACTTTTCAAGAGGGTTTTATGGCCAGTATATTAGATGGTGTTGATCAAAGGACTAAGTTGGCAGGGCATAACCGGTTTGAACTTCTTTTGTTTAAATTGGTTGGGCGTCAACGGTTTGGAATTAATGTTTTTAAGGTTCAGGAAGTTATTCAGTGTCCCCCTTTAACTCAGATTCCTAAATCACATTCTGTCGTCCGAGGTGTGGCTCATCTACGGGGTAAAACAATTCCTGTTTTAGATCTTTCTATGGCAATTGGGATGTCTGCTATACAAGATGAAGCGGGGAGTTACGTTATCGTCACTGAGTATAACAGGACGATACAAGGATTTATGGTGGGGGCTGTAGACAGAATTATTAATATAGGTTGGGAGCAGGTTAAAGCACCACCTAGTGGCGCGGGTGGTAACGGATACTTAACAGCAGTGACTGAAGTCGATGGCGAATTGATTGAAGTGATTGATGTTGAAAAAGTGATGAAGGAAGTAATAGGCGGGCAGGAAAGTGCATCTGATGATGTGATTGATGAAGAAATTTCTGGAACAGGCGATCGTGTCTTAATTGTTGATGATTCTAGTGTTGCCAGAGGTCAGGTTAAGCGAGTGTGTACGCAGGTTGGTATTGAGTGTATAACATTAAAAGATGGGCAAGAAGCCTGGGATCATTTATTGCAGTTAACTGATGAAGGGATAAATATTGCCGACTATTACTCAATGATTATTTCTGATGTGGAAATGCCAAGAATGGATGGCTATACATTGGCAACTAAAATAAAGTCTAATGCTGATATGAAAGACGTGTATTTAATTCTTCATACTTCTTTAAGTGGTGTGTTTAATACCAGTATGGTTGAAAAGGTTGGGGCAAATAAATTTTTGGCAAAGTTTGATCCTGATACTTTGGTTCGTACTATACAAGAGCAGTTAAAGGCATTTCATCAGCAAAAAATGAACGAATGAAGGTTTTTTTAACCAAGATCACTAGCATTAAGGTAAGCAGCTATATATGACGATCAATGAATATAAAATTATTCAGCAATTTTTGAGTCAGTCTTGCGGTATCATTCTGGGTGATAGTAAACAGTATTTAGTCAAGAATAGATTAAGCCGATTGCTGGTCAGTTTTGATCTAGGCTCATTTTCTGACTTGGTGAAAGTATTGCAAGTGAATAGTCCGCAAACTGTAAAGTTAAAAACGGCTATAGTCGATGCAATGACAACGAATGAGACCTTTTGGTTTCGTGATGATTTGCAATTCTCAGAGTTGAAGGACGTTATTCTTGCTGAAATTTTTGAAAGAAAAAGCGGTTCGGTGAAAGTCTGGTCTGCAGCGTGTTCATCGGGACAAGAGCCCTACACAATAAGCATGTGTGTTGAAGACGCTAACAGGAAATTGAGTAGAGCTCGAAATGTACAGATTATTGCAACTGATATTTCAGAGGATATTTTGCGAGAAGCTAAAGCGGCTGAATACTCAGAATTGGCTTTATCTCGAGGTATAGACCAACTAGCTAAAAAGCGTTTCTTTCAGAAGGCGCATAATGGCTATAAGTTAAGTCCTGAGATAACACGAAATGTCCGCTTTCAACAGTTTAACCTTCTTAAGCCTTTCTCAGTGCTTGGGCGTTTTGATGTGATTTTTTGCCGTAATGTTTTAATTTATTTCTCTGAAGAGGTTAAACGGGATATTCTCTCTAGAATGGTTGATTCATTGGAGCCAGGCGGATATTTGTTTCTTAGTAGTACTGAAGCTATGCCTGCAAGTGTTAAAGGACTTGTGCCTGTTCGCGGCGGTCGAGCTCGGTATTTTAAGAAGGTTATCTAATCTAGTTGAAACTGTCACCGTTCCCCACAGCAACTTCATAAGTTTGTTTCATTCTGTTTTCACTTAGCCTAAGTCAGTTTCTTGACGTTTTCTATTTTAGTGGGTGGCTAAATATTGCCATCTGATCTATTTAAATTAATCGTGTTTTTTTCGCCTCGCAATGAGGGAGAGGGAAAACAGGTTTGTTATTTTGTTTGTAATCTATCTTGTAAATTTTCGGTGTAGAGTAAAATACTAATGTTATCAGTGCTTTAATGCATAATTGTTGTGAGTGATTGTTCACTTGTATACCTGCTTATTAACTGATCTAATGAGTAAATCGATTAGCAATAGTCGTTTAAGCCCATTCTGCCGCTTTTTCCTTACCTCCTTATAATATTTTTTATCTATCTGATTTTAAATACCTATTTTTCTATGGCATAAGCCATGCTTATTACTTTGGTAACAAGAAATAAGGTGGTAATTATGGCTATTAATTTTGACAATGCATTAGGAATTCACCCTCAGGCTTTAGCTTTACGTGAAAAGCGCAGTGAAGTGCTGGCTTCAAATTTGGCTAATGCAGACACACCAGGATATAAAGCGCGTGATTTAGATTTTCAGGCTGTGTTGAAAAAAGCCATGCCTCAAAGCAATGCTTTAGAACGGACTCAAGAAGGTCATTTTTCACCTAATGATCGATTGTTGGGTGCAACCATGATGTTTCGCAACCCTAATCAGCCATCTTTAGATGGTAATACGGTTGAGTCTCACATAGAGCAAGCCAAGTATTCTGAGAATGCGGTGCAATATCAAGCCAGTTTACGATTTATTAATGGTCGCTTTAACGGGCTTATGACCGCATTAAGAGGAGAATAAAATGCCATCTATGAATATATTTGATATTGCTGGTAGCGGTATGAATGCACAGTCGTTAAGGCTTAATTTAGTTTCCAGTAATATTTCTAATGCAAACAGTGTTAGTAGCAGTATTGATGAGGTTTATAAATCCAGGCAACCTGTTTTTAAGGCTGAGCTAAAAAACGTGATGGATAAAAATGATGCCTCTAGCAAAGTGAACGTAGTGGGTGTGGTAGAAAGTCAGGCACCTACTGTTATGGAATATGCGCCGCATCATCCTATGGCAGATGCTAATGGTTATATTTATAAGCCTAATGTTAATACGGTGGAAGAAATGGCCAATATGATGTCAGCTTCACGTTCCTATCAAAATAATGTTGAAGTGTTAAATACCGCTAAACAATTAATGTTACAAACTTTAAAAATGGGGCAATAGG